>Ga0181519_10000004_pt1 | contig 281998 bp, 264 predicted proteins | sample PEATcosm2014_Bin_26_FD_121102 | JGI IMG/M metagenome (GOLD analysis project Ga0181519, IMG submission 121102) | Peatland microbial communities from MTU Mesocosm Facility, Houghton, MI, USA - PEATcosm2014_Bin02_10_metaG | ecosystem: Environmental > Terrestrial > Soil > Wetlands > Peat | place...
GCCGAAGCCCCCTCCACCGCTTCGCGGTCCCCCTCCCCCAAAGGGGGAGGAGAGCATTCCTTCTCTTCCCCCCTGGGGGAAGTCCCGGCGAAGCCGGGGAAGGGGGCTCCAGCCTGGCGCCAACCTCTCAGCCCCGCTGGAGCCCCCTCCACCGCTTCGCGGTCCCCCTCCCCCAAAAGGGGAGGAGAGCATTCCTTCTCTTCCCCCCCCCGGGGGAAGTCCCGGCGAAGCCGGGGAAGGGGGCTTCAGCCTGGCGCCAACGCCTCAGCCTGGCTGGAGCCCCCCACCGAGCCGGCGTCGGTGCGGGCGGGGCGCAAGCGCTGATCATGGCACGACCGCAGTTCCCTCAGGGCTCTGCGTCGTTCATTTGGGGAGCCAAGGGCCGCGACCACGGTCCAAAGGCCTGATCTGGCCTGGTCCAGAAAATCGCGGTCGGTGAAGCCCTCGCCCGCCCAGAGGAACAGGGCGCCGTTGTAGCTGGCGTAGACCTGCAGGGCCGCGGCGTCGGCGTCGACCGTCTCGACCAGCTGTCTGGCCGCCTTGGCGCGACGCATGGCGCCGATCATCAGATCGATGGGTTGGGACTCGATGTAGGGGGCGACGTGCGCGGCGTAGGAGCCGCTCGCCTCGTGGATCACATGCCGCCACAGCGGCGGATCATCGCAGAACAGGGCCACCGAGTGGGTCACCACCTGCTCGGCGTAGATTAGCGGGTCCGCGCTCTCGAAGGCGCGCACATGCTCGCTCAGGCCGGCGAAGAGGTGGCTGAGCAAGCCACCGAGGAGCCGAGCGCGGGGGCCGACCAGATTGTAGAGCGTCGCCGTCGACACGCCGGCGCGGCGCGCGATGTGTTCGGCCGAGGCGCCGCTTCCAGCATCCCGAATGAGATCCCGAGCCGCTTCGAAAATCGCGTCGCGGCGCGAGGCCTTGCTCTGCTCGCGCCGCGACGGCGTGGCCGCCAGACCGAGGTTCACCCGGCAACCACCTCTGGAGGTGGCAATCCCAGCGCCGCGCGGTAGGTCGCATGGTAGTGATGCAGCGCCGGCTCGTTACGGCCGAAGAGGAAGTGGCTGATCTGGCCGGACTCGGCGCCGACGTAGGACGAGGCGGCGGCCACATAATCCTCGTCGCGGATGATCTCGGCGAAGCCCTGGGACAGCCCGCGCACGCCGTCGGGATCGGACTTCAGCGCCTCGGGACGGGCGTAGAATGACACGCGCGATAGCGAGCGGCCGGGCGCCGCGCCGTCGGGATAAACCCGCACCAAGGTGACGGTGTTGGCGCCGACGTTCACCTGAGTGTTGGGGAATAGATAATACACCGGGAAAGCGCCCATGGTCACACGCCAGTCGTCTTCCGGCATGTTTCGCATGTGGTCGATGGCGCGGATGCACAGGGCCATGCGGTGGTTGCGGCCGTATGTGTCGTAGAGCTGGACGTTGCCGTGGAAGATCGGCGCCAGCGTGTCCTTGTGCAGCTTCTCGAAGTGATAGGTCTCGCCGAAGGTGTCGATGGCCAGCTTCCAGTTCATCGGCGTTTCATAGGTGTCGTCGCCGATATGGACGAGGCTCTGGAAGTCCCAGGTCTCGAACTCCTGATCGAGGCCGGCCAGAAGGGCCGACGCGTTCAGTTCGCCGCCAGCCTTGGGGTGAACGAACAGGAAGCCGTGCCGCTCCTCGGCGGGCAGTTCGACCAGGCCCAGGCAGGCGGTGTCGACCTCGCCGAAATGGTCGCCCTTGGGGAGGCCTATCAGGGCGCCGGTATTGTCATAGGTCCAGGCGTGGAAGGGGCAGGAAAAGCGGGACTTGTGGCCCCTCGCCTCGGTCTCCACGATCGTGCCACGATGGCGGCAGACGTTGGCGAAGGCGCGCAAACGCCCTTCGCGGTCGCGGGTGGCGAGGATCGGCGTTCCAAAGTCGTTGAGCGTCAGAAAGGCTCCCGGGCGCGGCAGGTCGCCGGACATTCCGATCACCTGGGGATGTTTGCGGAACAGGGTCTCCCACTCCAGCGCCGCGCGCTCGGGCGAGGTGTAGTCGTCCACCGCGACGCGTCGGATCACACCGGCGTCGACATTCGTCCCCTGATCGATATGCGCCATCAGGCCCTTGATCACCCGCACCTGCTCGTCGCGCCGCATCGCCGGTCTCCGCTGTTCCCGCAAAAATCTTGGAGACATCTCTAAAAACAGACTCAAGGCTTGTCCAGAAATTTCTAGAGAGGTCTCGAAAAATTTCCCCGCTCGGCGGAAGCGACCAATTGAGGGGGAACTGGCGGAACCGACAAGCCGCCTCGACCTGCCCGCGAAAGCCCCCTGCCTCCAGAACGTCAAGCGGCCGCCCATACGCACGCTTCCGCCCGCGTGGCCGTGCGCGCACGTCCAACGCAGGCCAAGCGATCATGGATGGCGGTTTCGCGGCCAAGGACCGTTTCGTCATCGGTCGCCGCGATGGCGCCAGGGCTGCTTTAGAGCGGGATGCTGCCGTGGGCCGCCAGCAGCGTTCTCCTCTCAGTCGGCCACTTCGTAGCCCAAGGCCGCCAACTCGTTTCTCAGCCGTTCAAAATCCCAAGTCCAAAAGATAAGCGCCTTCGTGTCTCGCGTGCTTTTCCCTACAATGCGCAGGCCAACGGAGAACAAGCCCCGATGCTTGGAAAGGCGGACGATGCCGTCTCTCGGGAAGACGGTCCGGCCACCAAGACACCGTATCTCCAGCCTGTCGCGAGAAGCGGTCAAAGAAGCAAACGACCACGTGGCGTTGAACAGGCCATCTCTCAGGCCACCAGTTTGCGAGAAATGTGTCATGGCGCCCGCGCGAGGTTGAACGTTAGAGCGGACCCCTTAAGGTCTCCTTCGTCTCGATGACCGCTGGCGCCAAGGCTGCTTTGAGGGGGATGCAGTCATAGCTGCACCCCTAGTCTGACAGCAAAATCACCTCAAAGCCTTTGCCCGTCCAAATCGCCACGGACTCCGAGGACTCTTTCATCCCGAAATCCAGTGTGTCTCCCTTCAGCGTGACTGATGTGCGCGGGCAAGGCGCGGAATCGTCGCCCCCGCCCTTGCCACACCAAGTCCGCCAATGGCCGGGCTTCGCCGTTGTCAAATAGAGATTGGCAAGTTCGCGCGCGTCATATGTGGCGATTACCGACACTGGGTGGCCGGTGGCACCGCGACGAACGATGAGATTGAACCGGCCGTTAGCCGCTGGCACGATTTCCGCCACATCGACCTTGCCGTCGTGGTCAAAGTCACCGCGCACCGGCGCGGGAACGCCGGTAACTGCCCCAGCCAGCAAGATGGCAACCCACATGCTTTCATCCCCGGCGCCGCAGCGTGAGAACCGAGCTTAGGCTTCAAGCATGGCATCCGGAAGGACCGCTATGGGTGGCAAGCGGACCATCCCGCCGACGTCCTGGAATCGCATGCCGCCACGTTTCCGGACCAACCTTAATTTCCAACGCAGAGCGTGATCATTTCGACTGCGACTACCTCATGCAACCCATTGCTCCTCACGGCGCCTTTTGTCGGCCGAGCCCCAGTGGCTTCCTGTCGGTGTCATGAAAGTTCTCTTGCCAAGCCTGTACAATTCTGACGCTATCTGAATCTTGGCATAGTCGCTTCCGACCCGAGCCTCGGATGAGGACGAAGATGAAACCGAAGACAGCACTGATGTTCGGCGCGCTTAATATTGCAGCCGTCCTGCCAATTGGCGCGCAGGCCGGGGTGGTGCAAATCGCGTCGCAGGCGGCGTTTTCGGCCAGTGGAACCATCGTGCAAAACACGAACTGGGATGCCTATCCAACAGGCCCCACTTTTCCTGGAAGCCCCTTTACAGTCGGTGATCTGACTTTTGTGCAACAAGGCTCATACAACTTAATAGAAGGAGCCGGAGGGGGTTCTGGGGGTTATAATCTCGCACGCGCCCTATTTACAAACTTCTCTCTTCTCGGCACGACCGTCCAAATCACCGGCACCTTTGATCTGCTAGGGTTCAACGCTGGCAATTTGCTCGGCGACGGACCAGCAACCTTCACGATCATTACAAACCTGAACACCTACGCATTCAGCGATATGGTTTACAGCGCCACCAATCAAGCCCCGCTGACCTTTTTTGGATTTGAGGCTACCGGCGGTGAACACATTGTTTCGATTAACTATATTGGCAATACAGGCCCCGGGATTACCGACGTACAACTCGGCGACACTGTGCCCGAGCCGGCGGCTTGGGCGCTGACGCTGATCGGATTGGGCGGGATGGGCCTGACAATGCGTTCGCGGCGTCGGGCGGCTGCTGCCTGAGCCTGAACTCTCGCGCCAATCGATTTTTAGGACGTCGGCGGCTGGAAGGTCGGCGGCGTTTCGTTATGAGGTAGATAGTCTCGACCACGCAGTGTGAGGTCGCACACGTCCGAAAACGGCCCCACGATAGGACCGCTTCGTCATCGAAAGCAGCCCTTCGCGAATTGCAATTTCGCACGCACGTGGCGTCAAAACCGGGCCGTTTTCCGATGTCACTATATCCACCCTCCCACAGAGGGGAGGCGCGCGCTTCTCTTCCCCCACGCCCACGGCAAGAGAAAGCCGCCCCTAAAGCAGCGCCCCTCGCCCGCTGGTCACTTCGGTATAGCGGTGCACCCGCACCGAGAGCACCAGGGCGAAGCCGACCATCATGGTGATCATCACCGTGCCGCCGAACGAGAGGAGCGGCATGGGCACGCCCACCACCGGCGCCAGGCCCATCACCATGGCCCCGTTGATCAGCACGCAGAGCGCGAAGGTGACGATCACCCCCGAGGCCGCGGGAGCGCCTAGTCGAGGCGCGGAGCGAGGCAGATACAGCATTTGAAAACATGTTCGCCGCGACGGTTATGCGCCGTTGGGGTCATCTGTTTTAGGGGCATGGCACACCCGAAAGCGGACTCGCCAATCCCTCAGAAAGGTGGAAACCACCCATAGCTCCGCTATCATCGGTCAATGGTCGTCGCACTCATCCTCGCCGCTGTAGTTGGACTCCCATCCAACCACACCGATTGTCGTGCCTTCGCTTCGGTGACGCCACGTCCCGATGAGGGGCCAACGGCCTATACGGTGATGGGCGGTAAACGAGTCCCGCCTCCGACCCATCACACGCCCATCCCTGAAGGTCCACTTCAAACCGTCAGCATGAAGCTCAGTAGGGGCTCATGTTTCGGATCTTGCCCGGCCTATACGGTAGAGGTCAGGGGAACTGGCGAAGTTCATTTCACCGGCGAAAGCCATGTTCTTGTACCCGGCGAGCATGCCGCTCACCTCGACCCTGCGATAGCCGCCTGTCTCTTCGAAGCGTTCCGAAAAGCCGACTTTTGGTCCCTGCGGCCCAGGTACGCCGCCCAGGCGTTCGACCTTCCCACATATCAACTCACCTTATCCGTCGGGGGTAAGACGAAGACCGTCATCGACTATCTGGGGCGCGCCGTCGGAATGCCGAAGGAGGTGACCGATTTGGAGAACGCCCTAGACGGCGCGGCCGAAACGCACCGGTGGATCGCCGGCGACACCGGCCTGATCGATTGGCTCGCGGCGACAGGATTCGATTTCCACTCCAAGGCTTCCGCCACGCTGGCAGTCGCCGGCGTGCGGTCAGCCAGCGACGAGACCCTTGTTCAGCTGGTGGAGCGAGGCGCGCCCCTGGACGCGCACGTGGACGCGCCGCCAGAAGCTCCGCCGGGGACACCGCCTCCTGCCCGGCGCGCGGGAGCGGAACTGTTGAACGGCGCGATCCGCAATGGAAAGGCTGACCTTTTCAGGCGGTTGGTCGATCGGGGTTGGCTACGCGAGCTTGGGCTCCAGTCAGCCAACGAGATCTTCGCTGACGGCGCGGCGGGCTGCCGACCGGCACTCGTGGACGCCGCCATTGAGGCCGGTCTCGATGTCAACGCGGCCACCCCCGCGCCTACTGCCCATGACGGAGGGAACGACCAGCCTTACGGAGAGACGGCGCTTTCCGCACTCGCAACAAGCTACGACTGCGCCGACGAGGCCGGCCGCCTTGCTACGGCCCAGCGCCTGCTGACGCACGGGGCGAACCCCAACATCCGCAACAGCAAGGGGGAAACCGCGATTTTCAAGATCGAGAACCCCGACCTTCTAAATCTGCTTCTGGCTCACGGCGCAGATATTTCAGCGCGTGACAAGGAAGGGAACAGTGCCGTCTTCAGCACCTGGAACGACCCCGTCGTCCTACGCCTGCTGGAGGCGGGCGCCAGCCCCGAAGGGCATTATTTCGACGGCAACTCGCTAGAAAAGCAGGCGAAGGAACGAAAGATGGTCCGCGTCCAGCAATGGCTCGCCGACCACAAAAGGGCGCCGCCCTCGCCCTGAAGATAGCCGACCAGATGGCTAAAGGGGAGATTCAGGACCAAGGCGCATATACCTGTCGCGTGGCTACACCCACCCGACCCCCTCCGCGCCAGGCCACTGTCACCCACCTCGCCGGGCGTGTGTGCGTGAGCCAAGGGCGTTGCCCTTAGCGACTAAAGTAGGGGCTTTTAGGGGCCTCCATCGGCAAAGCGCTGAAATCTGCTGATCCGCCCCTAAAGCAGCGCCCCTCGCCCGCTGGTCACTTCGGTATAGCGGTGCACCCGCACCGAGAGCACCAGGGCGAAGCCGACCATCATGGTGATCATCACCGTGCCGCCGAAGGAGAGGAGCGGCATGGGCACGCCGACCACGGGCGCGAGGCCCATCACCATGGCCCCGTTGATCAGCACGCAGAGCGCGAAAGTGACGATCACGCCCGAGGCCGCCATGCGGCCGAAATGGCTGTGCGCCACCGAGGCGATGCGCAGGCCCATGAAGATCACCGCCGCATAAAGCAGCAACACCGCCATGCAGCCGACGAAGCCGAACTCCTCGGCCAGGGATGAGAACATGAAGTCGGTGGATTTCTCCGGCAGGAAGTTGAGCTGGCTCTGGGTGCCGAGGCCAAAGCCCTTGCCCAGCAGCCCGCCGGAGCCGAGCGCGATCTTCGACTGGATGATGTGATAGCCGGCGCCCGACTTGTCGGCCTCGGGGTTGAGGAAGGTGAGCAGGCGGGCGCGCTGATAGGCCTTGAGCACGAACATGAACACCGCCGGCGTCACCGCCGCCAGGCCCAGGAGGCCCGCGCCCACCAGGCGAAGGCTGAGGCCGGCCAGGATCATCATGAAGCCGCCGGTGGCGGCGATCAGCACCGCGGTCCCCAGGTCCGGCTGGTGGGCGACAATGGCGGCCGGAACGGCGATCAGGGCGGCCGGGATCAGCAGCCACCAGGAGAGGTTGGCCGATCGGGCCGGCAGGCTGTGGTAGAAGCGGGCGAGCGCCAGGACGAGGCCGATCTTGACGATCTCAGAGGGCTGCAGCCTAAGCGGCCCGATATCCAGCCAGCGCTGGGCGCCCATGGTGGAATGGCCCACCACCACCACCGCCATCAGCAGCAGCAGGCCCAGGCCATAGACCGGATAGGCCAGGGCGAACCAGACGCGAAGATCGACCATGGCCAGGATGATCATGGCCACGAAGCATAGGCCAAACAGGATCAGGTGCCGCGCCGCCCACGGCGTCCACGAACCGCCGGCGATGGAATAGAGCATCAGCGCCCCGGCGCAGGCGATGGCGGTGAGGAGCAGGCACAGGGTCCAGTCGATTTCGCCCAGCTTGATGATCGGCCGATCGCGCTCGCCGGCGCGGGTGATGAAGGGGGCGGTCATGTGGATGTGGCTTTCGGCGCCGACGGCGTGGCCGGATCGACCGGCGCGCCGGGCGTTCCCGGCAGGGGCGTGAGGATGCGGGCGCGGATGTGCGGATCCTTCAGCAGGGCCACGCGCATGAGCTCCACCGCCTTGGGCGCGGCCGCGTCGGCCCCCATGCCGCCATGCTCCACCAGCACGCTCATGGCGTAGCGCGGATCGTCATAGGGCGCGAAACAGATGAACCAGGCGTGGTCGCGGGTATCCCAGGCCCCCCGCGCGCCGTGCTGGCCGGAAGAGCCGGCGACGTAGTTGTGCGACTGGGCGGTGCCGGTCTTTCCGGCCAGCTGGATCGGCCCCAGATTGAGCTTGGCGACGTGGGCCGCGGTGCCGACCTCCACCACCGAGGCCATGGCCGCGCGGACGAAGGCCAGATGCTCCGGGGCGAACGGCAGGGCCGGCGCCGCCGCGCCCGAGGGCTGTTCGACATCGCCGATCGCGCGGATGAGCCTTGGGTTGATGGCGGTGACGCCATTGGCCAGGCGCGAGGCCTGGACGCAGAGCTGCAGGGCGTTGACGCTGGTGTAGCCCTGGCCGATCCCCATGCTGGGCGTCTCGCCGGCGTGCCATACCGGATCCTTGGGAAAGGCCCGGCGCTTGTAGGCGGTATCGGGCACGATGCCGGGCTTTTGGCCGGGGATGCCGATGTCGTGGACCTCGCCCAGCCCGAACTTGCGGGCCACCGCGGCGATGGCGTCCGGACCGATGGCCAGCGCCGTCTGATAGAAATAGATGTCGCACGACTTGGCGATGGCGCTCTTCATGTCCAGCGCCCCGTGCGCCTGGTCGCAGTGCCACACCCGCCCGCCCCACGACCAGGATCGGCCGCACACGTGCACCGTGGCCGGATCGTAACCCTTCTCCAGGGCGGCGAGGGCCACCATGGTCTTGAAGGTCGAGCCGGGCGGATAATTGGCCGTGAGCGCCTTGTTGAAGAGCGGCTTGCGGTCGTATTGCGACAGCGCCTGATATTCCGGCCCGGTCAGCCCCTTGACGAAGGCGTTGGCGTCGAAGCTGGGGGCCGAGGCCAGGCAGAGGATGTCGCCGGAGCGACAATCCATCATCACCGCCGCCCCGCTCTCCTCGCCGAACACCTCCAGCGCCCGGTTCTGGATATCGGCGTCGAGGGTCAGGCGGATCGGCGCGCCGGGGGTGGAGGGGATATCGCCATGCGGATCTTCCCGGACCACGCGGCCCTTGACGTCCACCTCCACCTTGCGCGCGCCGGCCTTGCCGCGCAGATCGAGATCGTAGGATTTCTCGACCCCTTGCTTGCCGATGCGGAAGCCCGGATTGAGCATGATCGGATCGGCGTTGGGGCCGGTCTTGCTGATATCCTTGGCGTTGACCTTGGCCACATAGCCGACCACGTGGGCGAAGGCGCCGCCAAAGGGATAGACCCTCACCTCGCCCATGTCGGCGGTGACGCCCGGAAGCTCCGGCGCCCGGACGTTGACGCGGGAGAATTCCTCCCAGCTCATGTCCTCCACCACGGCCACCGGCGCCTTGCGCGGGGCGTTGGCGACATCGTCGGCCAGGCGGTCGCGGCGGGCCTGGTCCATGGGCACCAGCTTGGCCAGATTCTCGATGATCGCCTCGACATCGGTGTGCTCGTCGCTGGCCAGCAGCAGCCGGAAGGCCGGGCGGTTGGTCGCCAGCACCACGCCGTTGCGATCGAGGATCAGGCCCCGGGGCGGCGGCGTGAGCCGATACTCGAACTCGTTCTGGTCCGAGAGCATCTTGTAGCGGCCGGCTTCGAGGATCTGAAGGTGAGCCAGGCGCGCGCCGAGCACCGCCAGCCCCACCCCCGCCACGCCGCCGAACAGGAAGGCGCGCCGGTGGAACAGCGCCTGGCGCTCGTTCACCTCGTCGAAATAGATCGCCGGTTCGATCATCGGAAGCGCACGTCCTGGTCCTCATAGCGCTCGATGAGCCGCCAGGCGAAGGGAAAGAGGATGGCGCTGACCAGCCACTGCCAGGCCACCCCCATCGGCGAGGGGACGTGGCCGGCCTCGAGGCTGATCGTCAGAAGACCGACGCCCAGCCCCAGGCCGCACGCCAGGGCGTACCATGCCCACAGGGCCCAGAACTCCTGGCCCACCAGAATGGCGCGGAAGGAAAAGATGAACCCATAGGCCGCCAGCAGGCACAGCGGCCAGAGCCCCAGCGGCGTCCCCCAGAGCAGGTCCTGGAACAGGCCCAGCATGAGCAGGGCGAGCGGCGGCCAGACGGAGGGGCGGATCATGGCCCAGGCGAAGGCCGGCGCCAGGGCGAACACCGGCTCGGGCGCCTGTAGGCCGAAGGCCCGCGCCGGCGTCGCGAAAATCAGCGAGGCGGCCATGCACAGCGCCATCGGCGCGGCCAGCCATAGCGTCCACGGCATGGGCCCGATCGGTCTGGCGTTCATGGCGCCGAAGCCTTCGCCGGCGCGGCGCTCTTCGCCGGCGCGGCGGCGGGAGTCGGAGGCGTATCGGGCGCGCCCGTGGCCGTGGACGGAAGCGTGGTCGGCGCCAGGGCCGCCGTGGGCGCGATCTGCGAGAAGTCCTTGAAGAGCAGGATGCGGACGAAATCGATGGGCGCGGCGTCGCTGTCGAGCGCCACGCGCCAGGCGCCGTCATAGCCCTTCACCACCGCCCCCACCGGCAGGCCGCGCGGCAGCACCCCGCCGTCGCCCGAGGTCAGCACCCGGTCGCCGTCGCGCAGCGGGTCGTGGTTGCGAAGATAGGCCAGGGCCGGATTGGGTCCGCCGTCGCCGGTCAGGATCGCCCGGCCATTGGTGCGCGCGATCAGCACCGGCGTCCGGCTCTCGATATCGGTGAGCAACAGGATGCGGCTCACATGGTCGGCGACGCCGGCCACCCGGCCCACCAGGCCATGATCGCTCATCACCGGATTTCCCTCCGTCACGCCGCGGTCGGCGCCGGCGTCGGCGAGGCGGCTGTTGGCGAAGGGGCCGCGGGTGTCGATCACGGTGCGGGCGAACACCATCGGCAGCGGCGGATCGGTCTTCACCCCCAGCATGGCTCTCAGCCGCGCGTTCTCGCCGCGCAGGGCCAGGGCCTCGTCGCGCCAGCTCGAGGCCGCCGCCAGCTCACGACGCAATTCCCGGTTCTGCGAGCCGGCGAAGACATAGCCGCGAACGGAGTCGAAACCATCGCCCACCCAGCGGACCGGGGCCGACATCACCCCGCCGACCGGGCCGGTCACGCTGTCGGCCGTCCGCCGCGCGGCCAGATAGGCGCCGGGCCGGCCCGTCCCGCCGCGATCGGTGATCACCAGGGCGATGGCGGCCATCACGGCGAGGGCCAGCGCGATCCGGGTCAGCCACGCCAGCGGCGGCTTGATATCGCCAAAGGGACCATCGCGCAGAGACACTTCGACGCCTCCAGGAGGCCTGCTCCAGACCTCTAGAAGAGGCTGGATTCAAGCAAGCCTTTCATCCATTTGGGGTGCTCCAGCACCTTGCCGCAACCCAGCGCCACGCAGGATAGCGGATCGTCGGCCACCGTCACCGGCAGGCCGGTGTGATCGCGGATCTCCAGATCGAGGCCGCGCAGCAAGGCGCCGCCGCCGGTGAGCATGATGCCCTTGTCGGCGATGTCGGCGGCCAGTTCCGGCGGGGTCGCCTCCAGGGCGACCTTCACCGCCTCGATGATCTGCGAGACCGGCTCGGCCACGGCGTCGGCGGCCTGTTTCTCGCTGATCCGCACCTCGCGCGGCACGCCCTGCATCAGGTCGCGGCCCTTGACGTCGATGGCCAGGCCATCGCCATCCTCCGGCGGGCGCGCGGTGCCGATCTCCTTCTTGATCCGCTCGGCGGTGGTCTCGCCGATCAGGAGGTTATGGTGGCGGCGCATATAGCTGATGATCGCCTCGTCCATCTTGTCGCCGCCGACGCGCACGCTGCGCGAATAGACGATGCCCGAGAGCGATAGCACCGCGACCTCGGTGGTGCCCCCGCCGATATCCACCACCATCGAGCCGGTCGGCTCATGGATCGGCAGGCCGGCGCCGATGGCCGCGGCCATGGGCTCGTACATCAGGCCCACGCGCCGGGCCGAGGCGTTGAGGCAGGAATCGTTGATCGCCCGGCGCTCCACCGCCGTGGCGCCGGAGGGCACGCAGACGATCACCTTGGGGTTCACGAAGCCCTTTCGGTTGTGCACCTTGCGGATGAAATATTTGATCATCTCCTCGGCCACTTCGAAGTCGGCGATGACCCCGTCGCGCATCGGCCGGATGGCCTCCATGTGGCCGGGCGTGCGGCCGAGCATCATCTTGGCCTCCACCCCCACGGCGTAGACGGTCTTGCGCCCGCCGGCGGTGCGCAGGGCCACCACCGACGGCTCATTGAGCACGATGCCCTTGCCCTTCATATAGACGAGGGTGTTGGCGGTGCCGAGGTCGATGGCGATATCGTTGGAGATAACCCCAAACAGGGACGAAAACATTCAGGTCTCGGTCTATTTTGGAACAAGCGGGCCATCGCGAAAACGCGCCGAGCTTGGAAGGTCGCGGAAGGTCGCGCCCAGCGGCTCGGCGGCCTTCAAGAAGGCTCATGGGACAGGCGCTGTCGTGTGCCCGCACGGGGCGCCGAATTCAAGGAATTAATCTTGCCGGCCCGCCGCGGGCCTTACCCTAGGGCCGCCAACCCCACGCCGGCGGCGGTTACGGCGGCGGCGGCGATCTGCCAGAGGCTCAACCGCTCGGCGAAAAGACGCCGGCCGGTCAGGGCGGCGATCGGCATCTCCACCACCCCCACCGCCCGCACCGGTCCGGCCGGCGAAAGGGCGAAAGCGGTGAACCATAGGCCGGACGCCGCCGCGCCGAAGAAGCCCGCTCCCAACGACACGCGCCACGCGCGCAGGGTCGCTTTCAAGGCCCCCTGATCGGTGGCCGACAGCCAGCCGACGAGCGCGATCGACTGCAGCGCCTGCACGACCACCAGGGTGATCTGGGCGGCCAGCACCGGGTGGCCGGGGTCGAGCGCCAGGGCGCTCTGCCGATAGGCGTTGGCGGCCACGGCGAAGCCCGCCCCGGCCACCAGGCCCAGGGGCGCGGCGGTCCAGTCCCGGCCCCCCTCCCCCCGGCGTGGCCAGCCGAGCGCCATCAGGCCGGCGGTGGCCAGCGCCAGGCCCAGCCACTTCCAGCCGTCGAGCCGCTCGCCGAACGCCATGCCGATGAGGGCCGCGAAGGGGATGCCGCTTTGCTGGAACACCGTTCCCAGGGCGAAGCTGGACCGGCGCATGGAAACCAGCATCGCCGCCGTCGCCACGATCTGGGCGCCCCCGCCCGCGAGACAGGCGCCCAGAAACCTCGGCCCGAACACCGGATGGGCGCCTCGGCTATAGACCGCCGCCACGGCGACGAAGCCGAGCGAAAACGGCAGGCCGTACAGAAACCGCACCAGGGTGGCCCCCCAAGGCCCCGCCCCGGCGAGCAGGCCTCGCTGCAGGGCGTTGCGCGCGACCTGCAGGCTCGCCGCGCCGATGGTGATCGGGATCCACCACATGGCCTTGGCGCCGCGATGCGGCGTTCAGTGGCGCGCGTGCGCGGCGGCGATCGCGCGCACCAGCTCGGGGTTCGCGCCCGCCGCGGCCAGAGCGGCGGCGGGAATGACCACCGCCAGGGCGCAAGCCTGAACCACGTGAGCCAGATCGAATTGCACCGCCAGACCGCCCGCCCTGGCGTCCAGCCAGACGGACAACGGCGGGGACTCCGAACCCGCCGCCACGGCGTCCCGGCAATCGGCGTCATGCCCCATCGCCGTGGCGCCATAGCCTTTGAGATAGAGCGCGTGCAGACTGGGAGAGGTGAGAGCGACCGTGCGCGTGCCATCCATGCCGGTCTGCAGCGTGAGCTTGCCGACCAGGGCGGGCGGCAGAAGCGTGGCCCAGTCCACCGGCCGGCCGGTCTCCAGATCATAGATGATCGACATCGTCCCCGTCGCCGGATGGGCGCCGCCGCAGAACGCATCGTCGGTGATGACGTAGCTGAGGTAGCGCGGCCCCGCCATCGTCACCTCAACCTCGCGCGACCAATCAGCATCGGGGGCCGCCGGACCCTCCGCATCACGGCGACATTCCGCGGCCGCCTTGACCACGGAGCCATCCAACTGGCGCACGGCGACGTTGATGCGCCGCTCGGCGGCGTCGACCGGCCCCGCGATCCGAGGCATGGCCGCGACGCCCTTGGCCACCGGCGATGGTGTGATCATCGTCACCGCGCGATCGGCGGCGTCCGCGCCATGAGCCGACGCCGCCGCGAAACAGCCGGCGAGGAAGGCGCGCATCCTGATCCTCGCCGGGTCCAGCGCCCTTAGAAGCCGCTGGCGGTCATCGGCGCCGGGGCGCTCTTCTCCTTGCGCGCGAAGAGGTTGTTGAGCGCATTGACATAGGCCGTGGCGCTGGCGGTGAGCGTATCGGTGTCGGCCGCCTGGCCGGTGGCGATCCGGCCGTCCTCCTCCAGCCGCACCGAAACCTGGGCCTGGGCGTCGGTGCCCTCGGTGACCGCGTGCACCTGGAACAGGCGCAGGATCGCGGCGTGCGGCACCAGCGCGTGGATGGCGTTGAACACCGCGTCCACCGGGCCATCGCCGGTGGCCGTGGCCGTCGTCTCCACGCCGTCGATGACCAGGGTCAGGTGCGCCTCCTGCGGCCCCTCGGTGCCGGCGATGACCCGCAGCGCCTTGACCTGGATGCGGTCGGCGCCCCGGGCCAGGGCGTCGTCGACCAGGGCGATGATGTCGTCATCGAAGACGTGCTTCTTCTTGTCCGCCAGGTCCTTGAACCGGCCGAACGCCTCGTTGAGGGCGTTTTGGCCCAGGTCATAACCCAGGGCCTTGAGCTTTTCGCGGAAGGCGTGGCGGCCGGAATGCTTGCCCATCACCAGGTTGGAGCCGCCCTGGCCGACATCCTCGGGCAGCATGATTTCATAGGTCACGGCGTTCTTCAGCATGCCGTCCTGGTGGATGCCCGCCTCGTGGGCGAAGGCGTTCTTGCCGACGATCGCCTTGTTGAACTGCACCGGAAAGCCGGTGATGGCCGAGACATAGCGGCTGGCGCGGGTGATGTGCTCGGTGCGCAGGCGCGTGGCGAAGGGCAGGCGATCGCCGCGCACCTTGAGGGCCATCACCACCTCTTCCAGGGCGGCGTTGCCGGCGCGCTCGCCGATCCCATTGATGGCCACCTCCACCTGACGCGCGCCCGCCTGGACGCCCGAGAGGCTGTTGGCCACCGCAAGGCCCAGGTCATTGTGGCAATGGGTGGAGAAGATCACCCCATCGGCGCCGGGCACGTTCTCGATCAGGTCGCGGAAAATCTCGGCGTATTCGGAAGGATAGGTATAGCCCACGGTGTCGGGAATATTGATCGTGGTCGCGCCGGCGCGGATCGCCGTCTCCACGCAGCGCCGCAGGACGTCCCGCTCGGTGCGGGTGGCGTCCTGCGCCGACCATTCGACGTCGTCGCACAGGTTGCGGGCCAGGGTCACCGAACCGTGCACCGACTCGATGACCTCCTCGGGCGTCATGCGCAGGATGTGGTCGCGATGCTGGGGGCTGGTGGAGATGAAGGTGTGGATCCGGCCCCGGCGCGCCGGCTTGATGGCCTCGGCGCAGCGCTCGATATCGGCCACGCCGGCGCGGGCCAGGCCGCAGACGGTGCTCTCGGTGACGATCTGGGCGATCTTGCGCACGGCGTCGAAGTCGCCGTTGGAGGCGATGGGAAATCCGGCCTCGATGACATCGACCCCCATGTCCTCCAGGATCTTGGCCAGTTCGAGCTTTTCCTCCAGGGCCATGGAGGCGCCGGGCGATTGCTCGCCGTCGCGCATGGTGGTGTCGAATACGACGATATGGGCGGGTTCAGCGGCGCTCGCGGCGCCGGCGGTGGCATTTTCGGTCATGGAAAGGTCTCTTCACGAAGGGCTTCAAGAAAGGGCGGAAGATCGTCCCCTGAGCGCCCGGCCGCGAAGATTACGCAGGCCGCGACGACGCCCAGGGGCGGCTAAGCCCCAGAAGGGTGGCAAGACGGGCTTGGCGTTCGTCGCGCATGAACGTGGCCCTATAGCAATCGACGCTCTTAAGCAACAGTCGTGCGCCACAAACCCGATTTGACGCATTGTGAGGCAAATTCTACCGGGCCCACTTCGGGGCGGTTATTTCAGCGGCGGACTCAAGGGCGATCTGGGCTGGATGGTGACGATCTTCACGTCTACGCGCTTGCAGGCCTTGTCCAGGCACACGCCGTTGATCCACATCTCGCCCTGGCCCAGCATCACGCCCTGGTCGTTGACCATCAGATCCTCATAGCCGCCCTCGGTCACCGCCTTGGCGATGGCCGGTGTCACGATCGCATCGTAACGAGCGACGAAGGCGGCCGGCGTGCGCACGAGGCGTTTCTTGCCGCCGATCGTCACCGTGATCGGATAGCGCACCAGGGCGGCCACGCCCGCGGCGTCATGGGTCGCCACGGCCTTGCGCGTGGCCACGATCACGCGCTCATAGGCGGCATGATCGCCCAGCACCGCGTCTATCGCCTGATTGACCGTCCGGGTCTGGGCCGGCGCCGAGACGGGCGCGAGGATCACGGCCAGAAGAGCGGCGATCATGGCCGATTTCATCGTCTCGCTCCTGGAAATCCCGTCGGTTCGCCGCCCGCCCGTCGTATCGTCCGGGGCGGCGCCGCGCCAGTCGCGACCCTGCTGATCGCCGCCCTGCTGGCGCCGGCGGCCCGCGCGATCCCGCCTGGCGCCGCCGATCCCTATGGCTTTGTCGTGGAGGTGTCGCTCTCGCCCAAGGCCAAGGCCAGGCTCGCCCGGCTTCATGAGACCATCACCGTCTCGGCGTCCTACTATGGCGACCCGGCGCCCGGCGCCGTGAAGCACGCCGACGAGGTGGGCCAGATCGACCTCGGCCGGGCGATGGTCGAGATCCCCGGCGCCGGCGGCCGCGCCGTGATCCCCGGCGCCAGCGTGAAGCGTCAACGCCTCGCCTGGCTGGCGACGCCGACGCCCGAGGTCAATGTCAACGTCTTCTCTTCGCGCCACAGCGGCCCGGACAACCTGCTCGACTGCGCCTTCTTCCAGGACACGGTCGCGGTGGCGCGCCAGGCGCCGGTGAAGCTCGCGTGCAAGCTGATCGGGGAGCGGTAGGACGGTGCGATCAACAAGCATCGCGTTGCGCCCAGCCCCCTCAAGTCCTAAAGACCGCCCGCGCCTTCCACCTCGCCAACGCCTGAACGAGTCGTCGCCATGTTCGCCGAATCCGCCAACCTGCGCCGGGTCAAACCCTCGGCCACCACCGCCGCCAGCGCCAAGGCGCGGGCGCTCAAGGCGGCGGGGCGGGATATCATCTCCCTGGACGCCGGCGAGCCGGACTTCGATACGCCCGACACCATCAAGGAAGCGGCGATCAAGGCGATCCGCGACGGCAAGACCAAATACACCGACGTCGATGGCATCCCCGAGCTCAAGGCGGCGATCTGCGCCAAGTTCGCCCGGGAAAACGGCCTCGCCTACAAGCCCTCCCAGATCAATGTCTCGCCGGGCGGCAAGCCGGTGATCTTCAACGCCATGCTCGCCAGCCTCAATCCCGGCGACGAGGTGATCATCCCCGCCCCCTATTGGGTGAGCTATCCCGATATGGTGCTGCTGGCCGGCGGCGAGCCGGTGTTCGTGCCCACCACGGCGGCCGACGGCTTCAAGGTCCAGCCGGCCGACCTTGAGGCGGCGATCGGGCCGCGCACGCGCTGGCTGATCCTCAACTCCCCCTCCAACCCTTCCGGCGCGGCCTATACCGAGGCGCAGCTCCGCGGCCTCGCCGATGTGCTCCTGCGCCATCCCCAGGTCTGGATCCTCACCGACGACATGTACGAGCACCTGGTGTTCGGCGACTTCGCCTTCCGCACCATCGCCCAGGTGGAACCGGCGCTCTACGACCGCACCCTGACCATGAACGGCGTCTCCAAGGCCTACGCCATGACCGGCTGGCGCATCGGCTACGCCGGCGGCCCGGAGCCCCTGATCGCGGCCATGCGCAAGGTGATGAGCCAGAGCACCTCCAATCCCACCTCCATCTCGCAGTGGGCGGCGGTCGAGGCGCTCAACGGCCCGCAGGATTTCATCGCCCCCAACGCCAGGCTGTTCGAGGAGCGGCGAGACCTGGTGGTCTCCATGCTCAACCAGGCGCCGGGTCTGAAGTGCCCGACGCCGGAAGGGGCCTTCTATGTCTTCCCCTCCTGCGAGGGCCTGATCGGCAAAGAGGCGCCCAGCGGCCGCGCGATCGCCACCGACGCCGAGTTCGCCACCGAGCTCTTGGAGGCCGAGGGCGTGTCGGTGGTGTTCGGCGAGGCCTTTGGCCTCTCGCCCTTCTTCCGCATCAGCTACGCCACCTCCAACGCCCTGCTGGAGGACGCCTGCTCGCGCATCCAGCGCTTCTGCGCCGCCCTGCGCTGAAGACGGGGTGCGGTGTGGGGTCGCGTTGACCGCCACGCCGGTTCCGATAGTCTCCCGGCGACGCTTCCAAAGCGCCGCCTGGGGAGGCCCAACAATGATTCGCGCCGCTGTCCTGGCCCTCATCGGCTTTTGCCTGCTCGCCGGCCCCGCCATGGCGCGGCCCGGCGTCGACGCCACCTTCGACGCTCAGGGGGTGACGGTGCTGGAAGACGGCGCGCCGGTCTTTTTCTATCGCACCAAATCGGCCAATCCGGACACGGCGCCTGGGCGCCTGAACTATATCCATCCCCTCTACGCCCCCGATGGCGTGGTGCTGACCGAGGATGCGCCGGCCGATCATCCCAGCCAGCGCGGCGTCTATTGGGCGTGGGACCGCATCCTTCTCGACGGCAAGGCGGAGGCCAACAGCTCGGAATTGCAGGGCCTGACCTATTTCGTCCGCTCCACCCGTTTCGAAGGCCAGGACGATGGCTCGGCCTTTCTGATCGTCACGGTGGACTGGATCGACCGCGCCAAGGATGAGCTGACGTTCCTCGCCAATGAAGTGACGCGCATCCACGTCTTTCCCACCAAGGACAAGACGCGCCGGCTGGAGCTTGAAACCACCATAACCTCCAAGGTCGATGGCCTCGCCCTGGCCGCCTCGGCCGATCCCAGCCAGCACGGCGGCTTTACCCTGCGGCTGATCGATCCCACCTCGCTCACCTTCACCTCCGACGGCGCGGCGGTGAAGCCCACCCCCGGGCCGCTGAAGACCGGCGATTCGGTGGGCTTTGGCTGGACGGCTTCCGGCCCGGCCTGGGGCCTGACGGTATCGTGCAAGGCCGACGACGTGGCCCTCAATCACTGGGTGCTGCGCAACACGACCTCGGCCCAGAACTGCGTCTTCCCCACCGGCGGCCCGCGCACCCTCGCCAAGGACTCATCCTTGAAGCTGTCGACCACCCTGATCATCGCCCCCAAGGCGCCGTGAGCGAGGTCGTCAATCTCAATAAGGTCCGAAAGACCAGGTCGCGGGAAGCGGCGCGCGAATCGGCGGCGGCCAATCGCATCGTCTTCGGTCGGACGAAGCCGGAGCGGGATCAGGCGAGGGCGCTTGAGGCTCAAGCGGCGAAGAGGCTCGACCAGGCCAGACGCGACGAGCCTTGAAGCGGCTGCGCAAACGCTCCATCTCCCTCGCCGGCCATGCGACATCCCTGGCCCTGGAGCCGGCGTTCTGGGAGGTTCTCGAGGCCGGCGCCAAGGCCAGGGGCCTCAGCCTCGCCGGCCTGATCGCCGATATCGACGCCCATCGCGGCGACGCGCCCCTGGCCTCGGCCTGCCGGCTGGCGGCGCTGGAATTCGCCAAGGCGCGCTAGTGGCGTGTTAGACTTCGGTTCGCTCCGAATCCCGAAAGCCGTTTCGTGTCCGATCTTCCCTCGCCCCGCATTTCCGATCTGGCCCGCGTCGACGCGCCCGCCGGCGCGGCGGATTATCTGGAGGGGCTCAATCCGGAGCAGCGGGCGGCGGTCGAAGCCACGGAAGGGCCGGTCCTGGTCCTGGCCGGCGCCGGCACCGGCAAGACCCGGGTCCTCACCACCCGCTTGGCCCACATCCTGGCCACCGGCAAGGCTAGGCCCTGGCAGCTCCTGGCCGTCACCTTCACCAACAAGGCCGCGCGGGAGATGCGCACGCGCATCACCGACATCATCGGCCCGGCGGCCGAGGGCCTGCGCTGGCTCGGCACCTTCCATTCCATCGCCGCCCAGATCCTGCGCCGGCACGCCGAGCTGGTGGGGCTCAAGGCCAGCTACACCATCATCGACACCGACGATCAGGAGCGCCTGATCAAACAGCTTCTCGAAGCCGAGAACATCGACGCCAAGCGCTGGACGCCCAAGCACCTGGCCGGCCTGATCGATCACTGGAAAAATAGGGGCTGGACGCCGGAAAAGACCCCGCCGGCCGAAGGCGCGCATTTCGCCGGCAATCGCGGGGTGGCCCTCTATGCGATGTATCAGGAGCGGCTGCGCATCCTCAACGCCTGCGATTTCGGCGATCTGCTGCTGCACAACCTGACCCTGTTCACCCAGAATCCGGACGTGCTGGCCGACTATCACGAGCGCTTTCGCTATCTGCTGGTGGACGAATATCAGGACACCAATGTCGCCCAGTACCTCTGGCTGCGGCTGCTGGCCCAGGGGCGGCAAAATGTCTGCTGTGTCGGCGACGACGATCAGTCGATCTATGGCTGGCGCGGCGCGGAGGTGGACAACATCCTGCGCTTCGAGCGCGATTTTCCCGGCGCCCGGGTGATCCGGCTGGAGCGCAACTATCGCTCCACCGAACACATCCTCGCCGCCGCCTCCGGGCTGATCTCGGCCAACCGCGGGCGCCTGGGCAAGACCCTGTGGACCGAGGCGGCCGGCGGCCAGAAGGTCCAGGTTCGCGGCGTCTGGGATGGCGAGGCGGAATCGCGCCTGGTCGCCGAGGATATCGAGCGCTGGAAAAAGGGCCGGCGCTATCGCGACATCGCCATCCTGGTGCGCGCCTCCTTCCAGATGCGCGCCTTCGAGGAACGGTTCGTCCTGCTGCAGATTCCCTACACGGTGGTGGGAGGGCCGAGGTTCTTCGAGCGCGCCGAGATCCGCGACGCCCACGCCTATCTGCGCCTCGTCCAATCGCCCGACGACGATCTCGCCTTCGAGCGCATCGTCAATACGCCCCGGCGCGGGATCGGCGACACCACCGTGCAAAAGCTGTTGCAGCTGGCCCGGGGCCGGGGCGTCTCGGCCAGCGCCGCCGCCGCCGATCTGGTGCGTTCGGACGAACTGACCGGCCGGGCGCGCACCGCCCTGGCGAACTTCCTTCGCGATATGGAGCGCTGGCGCGGCCAGAAGGCGGCCATGCCCCACGCCCGGCTCACCGAAACCATCCTCGAGGAGAGCGGCTATGTCGACGCCCTGCGCCTCGACAAGGGACCGACGAGCCAGACGCGGCTGGAAAACCTCAAGGAGCTCGTCCAGTCCATGGGCGCCTTCGAGAGTCTCGAGGCCTATCTCGAACACGTCTCGCTGGTGATGGATCTCGATCGCGGGGCCGGCGACGACGCGGTCCAGATCATGACCCTGCACTCGGCCAAGGGCCTGGAATTTCCCCTGGTCTTCCTGCCCGGCTGGGAGGAGGGCGTGTTTCCCAGCCAGAGGAGCCTGGACGAGTCCGGCGAGAAGGGCCTCGAGGAGGAGCGGCGCCTGGCCTATGTCGGCCTCACCCGGGCGCGCGAGGAGGCGAAGATCTCCTTCGCCGCCAACCGGCAGGTCTATGGCCGCTGGACCAGCCAGCTGCCCAGCCGCTTCGTCGACGAACTGCCCATCGCCAGCGTCGAGGCGGCCTCGGAGACCGGCTACTACGGCGGCGGCCCCGGCCTGCGCGAAGGCGCCTCACGCTGGGACGAGGTCAACTATGGCTCCGGCTACGATAGCCCGGGCTGGAAGCGCGCCCAGTCGCGCGGCTATGCCGGCGGCCCTCCCGGACGCACCCAGGTGATCGAGGGCGAGGGCCGCCTGGTGGCGACCTCCGATCCGGGCAGCCCCAGCGCCTATGGCCGCGGCGACCGGGTCTTCCACCAGAAATTCGGCTACGGCCATGTGACGGCGGTGGAGGGCAACAAGCTCACCGTGGCCTTCGAGCATGCCGGCGAAAAGCGGGTGATCGACAGCTTTCTGGAACGGGGTTGACGGCGAGCGGCGGGTTCAGGCTTCCAGCCAGGGATTGAACACCGCCCCGCCCCAGACCTCGAAATCCCTGGTGTTGCGGGTCACCAGGGTGAGACCGTGGACCTGGGCGGTCGCCGCGACGAGGGTGTCGGCGATGTCCATGGGCCGCCCGGCGTCCAGGGCTCGCGCGCGGATTTTGCCGCTCATGTCGGCGATCAGATCGGAGACCGGCAGAATGCGATCATGAAAGTCGTTCGCGAGCTCTGAACTCAACCAACGATCGAGGGCGGCGCGACGCGCGCCCGGGTCGAGGCGCTCTATGCCGAAGCGGATTTCCGCAAGGGTCACGACACTGAGGTAGGCGGCGCCGATCTCGATGCCGCTCAGATAGGCGACAACCCCCGGATTGGGCTTGGCGCGGCGGTACTCGGACACAACATTGGTGTCCAGCAGGCTATTCAAGCTCGACGTCTCGGCCGAAGTCAGGCGCGCGGTCCAACTGGATTCCGGAGCCCTTCAGGGGCGAGCGTTCGAGAAATTCGTGCACCGTGAGCGGTGCCCGGTCGCGGCGGCGCCACTCCGAGGCCGAGACGACCACGACCGCCTCCTTGCCGTTCTTGGTGACGTGCTGAGGGCCTTCGTTCCTGGCCCTGTCCACCACCTCGCTGAACCTGGCCTTGGCCTCCGCGAGGCTCCAGTTTCCCTCCGCCATCATGGCCTCCTGACCAGAGTGGTCATACTAGTCAATCTGGTCATCAAAGGGAAGATGGCTCAGCCGTCGAGATCCTCCGGCAGGATGGCCATTTCGAACATGAACGAGCCGTCTTCGTCCTCGTCCTCATAGACCACGCCGATGAACTCGCCCTTCATTTCCACCTCGGCGGAATCCTTCTGCTTGGGCCGGGCTTTGACGGCGATGTGCGGATTGCCGAAGGTGCGCTTCAGGTGCGCCTGGACGCGGTCGATGTCATTCTGGTCCACGGGACGCTCCTCGATCTGATCAGGAGCGCGAACCTAGCGTCATTCGGCGGCGCTGCAAGCGCGCCGGCCACCGAACCGTCAGATCACGTAGTCGTAGACCGACTCGGCGAGGGTATGGTCCATGGTGCGGGCGGGCTCCGGGCAGGTCGGGCAATTGACCAGGCGCGCCGGAACGCCGGCGGCGGTGCAGTGCGCGGGCACGGGCTTGAGCACCACCGACCCCGAGGCGATCTTGGCGTAGTCGCCCACGGTGATATTGCCCAGCACCTTGGCCCCGGCGCCCAGCAGGACGCCCTTGCCGATCTTGGGATGGCGATCGCCGCGCTCGGCGCCCGTGCCCCCCAGGGTCACGCCCTGAAGCATGGAGACATCATCGCCGATGACGGCCGTCTCGCCGATCACGATGCCGGTGCCGTGGTCGAAGAAGGCGCCGCGGCCGATCGTGGTCGCCGGATGGATATCCACCTGAAAGAGTTCCGAAACCCGGCTCTGCAGATAGAAGGCCACCGCCTCGCGGCCCTGTCCCCACAGCCAGTGCGCCAGCCGGTGAACCTGGATCGCCTGGAAGCCCTTGAAGAACAGGAAGGGCTGGACATAGCCCTTGCAGGCCGGGTCGCGCTCGAAAACGGCCCGAAGATCGGCCTCGGCCTTTTCGATGATGGTCGGATCGGCCGCATAGGCTTCCTCGGCCAGTTCGCGCAGGCTCATGGCGCGAAACTCCTGGTCGCCCAGCTTGCGCGCCAGCTGATAGGAAAGGGCGCTGGAAAACTGCGAATGGCGAATGACCACCGCGTTCAGCACCGAGGCGAGGCTCGGCTCCTGGCTCGCCATGTGCGAAGCCTCGTTGCGCAGCGCCGCCCAGACCGGCGGGGCCGCGTCGACGTCCACGACTTCCAGGTGTTTGGCCATCCCTCGCCTCTCCCTCAGCCCAGCCTCGATGGCTCCGACAAGGATATGGAGCGCCGGGGCCGCTCCCGCCAGAGGCGCCCTCGATGACGCCCGCCGTACGTTGCGAATACGGCGGCGGCTCTATACCTGCAAAGACCTTTCGACAATCCTGACAGGATCGCGCCGCCCTTGACCGCAAGCCCCCTTGAGTCTCCCGCATTCGGCGAGGCCGCGCCGATCCGGCCCTCGCCCTCGGCTCTGGATTTCCTCGCCCATCGGCGATCCGCCTCCGCCCTCAGCCTGCGCGCGCCGGCGCCGGACGGGCGTCAGTTGCGGGATCTCCTGACCCTGGCCGCGCGGACGCCGGACCACGGCAAGCTGGCGCCCTGGCGGTTCATCGTTCTCTCCGGCGACGCCAAGGGCGAATTCGTCGCGGCTCTGGAGACCATCGCCCAAGGCCGGCCCGACGCCGCCAAGGCCCTGGCCAAGCTCGGCAAGATCCGCACCCCGCCGCTCACCGTCGCCGTGATCTCTCGACCGGTGGCCGGAGACATTCCCGAATGGGAGCAGCGCCTCTCCGCCGGAGGCGTATGCACCATGCTGATCATCGCCGCCCAGGCCATGGGTTTCGGGGCCAACTGGATCACCGACTGGTACGCCTACGATCCGAAGGCGACCACGCTTCTGGGGCTGGCCGACGATGAACTGGTGGCCGGCTTCGTGCACATCGGCACCGCCGCCGAGGATCCCCTGGAACGGGTCCGGCCGGACATCGAGGCCATCACCCGTATCTGGGCGCCTTAGAGCCTGATCCCTTCACACGGAACAGATGTGAAGGGTGAATCAGGCTCTACACTTTTGAATCTAGAGCAAATTATCCTCGGTTCGACGATTCCGTCGAACCGAGGTTTGCTCTAGCGCCCGCCGTAGGGCGCCACGCCCTGGTCGGGCAGCCACAGGCCTTCGGGCGCCGGCCCCGTTTGCCAGAAGACGTCGATGGGGATGCCGCCGCGCGGAAACCAGTAGCCGCCGATGCGCAGCCAGAGCGGCTCGGCGCGCGCGACGATGGTCTTGGCGATGGTCAGGGTGCAGTCCTCGTGGAAGGCGCCATGATTGCGGAACGCGCCCAGATAGAGCTTGAGCGACTTAGATTCGATCAGCCAGTCGGCCGGCGCATAGTCGATCACCAGGCGGGCGAAATCGGGCTGGCCGGTCACCGGGCACAGGGAGGTGAATTCCGGCGCGGTGAACCTGGCCAGATAGAGGCTGCCGACCTGCGGATTGGCGACGCGCTCGAGCACCGCTTCCTCCGGGCTCGCCGGCGCCTTAACCGCGCGGCCCAGCTGGGTGAGATGAACCTCGTTCATGGCCCTGGCCTGTAGCGCCAAATGGCTCGGAGGCAAAACCCGGACCGCGAGGCCCCAGACCGCAAGGCCCAGACCGCAAGTAACGGGTGGGCGGCGGCGCATCGAAACGGGAGAAAGGGCTCGGACAGAAGAGGAGCCATCCATGTCGTTCGCCATTTCCGGCCTGCCGGTCGAACCCTTCTCAGCGCTGTTCGGCCTCCCGGACGCGGACCTCGCCGCCCTCGGCGTCCGGCGCGTCCGGATCGAAGAGCCGCGCGCCGCGCCGTGCCGCGTCACCCTGCGCGACGCCGAGCCGGGAGAAACGGTGCTGCTCCTCAACCACGAGCACCAGAGCGCGCCGACGCCCTACCGTTCGGCTCACGCCATATATGTCCGCGAGATCGCCAAGGCGGCGGCGACCCTTGTCGATGAAATCCCCGATGTCTTCGTGGGCCGCATTCTCTCCCTTCGCGCCTTCGACAGCGCCGGAATGATGACCGACGCCGACCTCTGCGAGGGGGCCGAGGCGACCGCCCTGATCGAGCGGCTGCTGGAGGATCCAGCCGTCGACTATCTGCACGCGCATAGCGCCAGGCGCGGCTGCTTTTTCGCCCGCGTCGATCGCGCTTGACGGGCCGCGACAAAGGCCGCCGGCGCCTCTATCAAGAACGCAGGGCGTGAAACACGGAGGCGCGGTCATGGCGGGCAAGGATTTCGACGGCTGGGTGGTGCTGATCACCGGCGCCTCGACGGGTCTCGGCCGCGCCATCGCCGTGGAGGTCGCCGAACGCGGGGCCGGCGCGGTCATCGTCAACTACGCCTCCAGCGAAGCGGAGGCGGCCGAGACGGTTCGGCTTGTGGAAGCCCAGGGCGCCAAGGGGATCCTGGCCCAGGGCGATGTCGCCAGGGACGAGGATTGCAAGCGCATCGCCGACGCCGCGGCGCCGTTCGGACGGATCGACGCCCTGTTCAACAACGCCGGCGTCACCAAGTTCGCCAACAATCACGCCGATCTCGACGCCGTCTCCGCCGAGGACTTCGCCCGGCTGTACGGGGTCAATGTGATCGGCGCCTTCCAGATGATCCGCGCGGCGCGATCGCTTCTGGAGGCGGCGCCTCAGGCGGGCGCGGTGGTGAACACCGCCTCGGTGGCCGGCGTGCTCGGCATCGGCTCCTCGGTGCCCTACGCCGCCTCCAAGGGCGCCCTGATCACCATGACCTTGTCCCTGGCGCGGGCCCTGGCCCCGAAGATCCGGGTCAACGCGGTGTGCCCGGGCTTCATCGACACCCCCTGGTTCGGCAAGGGCGTGGACGCGGCGTCCCTGGAGCGGATGCGCGCCGGCGTGGCCGCCTCAATGCCCCTCAAGGCGGCCTCCACCGCCGAGGATATCGCCGGCGCCGCGATCTTTTTGGCCTCGCCCGCCGCTCGGCACATTACCGGCGAGACGCTGTTGGCGGACGCGGGGCTGCACCTCGGCTACGCGCCTTTGGCGATGCGCTGATTCGGCGCCGGACCCCGGCGCGCGCCTGGCGGCGCCTAAAAAACACTCAGGTTCCATGCTGCGATGCACAATCGCTCATCGCTTGAGCTTCGGCCCCGCTTTCGCCAGCGCCTGGCCTGTGGCGAAGTTCGCCCGACCGCCAAAATGATCGAAGCGGTCGGAGCGTCTCAAGAATGAGGCGCCGTGCCGCGCGCGAGAGTCAAAGGACAGGGGATCGAAAATGAGTATTTGGAAACAGGCGCTGTGCGGCGGCGTCGCGGCCTTGGCGCTGGGCGGCGCCCAGCAGGCTTTGGCCGACGATCAGGCGGCGACACCGGCTCCGGCGGCCACGCCCGCCGCCCCGGCCGCGCCCGCGGCCAACCCGATGGCGACGCCGTCCATGGGCCCGACGCTCTCGGCCAATCCGGACCCGTTCAACTTCACCCTCGGTCCGGCCGGCAAGATCTACGTCACCGGCGCCCTGACCGGCATGGCCATGACGCAAAATAACGTGACCCCCGGCGACCATCAGAGCTGGGCTGACATCACCAACGCCCAGATTTTCGTTCAGAAAACCGACGGCATCTTCCAGTTCTTTGTCGAGGCCGGGGATTATTCGCTGCCTGCCCTGGGAACCGCCTATGTGAAATCGAGCTCCGAGGTGCCCAACACCTTCGGCGTGGTGCCGGTGGCCTACGGCAAGCTCGCGCCGACCTCATGGTTCAGCATCGAGGCCGGCAAGCTGCCGACCCTGATCGGGGCGGAGGGCATTTTCACGTTCGAGAACATGAACATCGAACGTGGCCTTCTTTGGAACCAGGAGCCTGTCGTCAGCAATGGGGTCCAGTTGAATTTCGCCAAGGGGGCTTTCAGCGCGTCGATCTCGATCAACAGCGGCCTCTATTCCAACAAGTGGAACTGGATTTCCGGCCTGGCCACCTGGACGATCAACCCGCGCGACTCCCTGACCTTCTCGGCCGGCGGCTATATGTCGAGCAACCCGTTCACGGGGCCGTTCACCTACGCCGGCACGGTCACGCCGATCCCGCAGAACAACAGCCAGATCTTCGATCTGATCTTTACCCATAGCCAGGGGCCGTTCACGATCACCCCGTACTTCCAGTACACCAACGTGCCGGCGCAACCCGAGATTGGCCTCTATTCATCGGCTTCGACGGTCAGTGGCGCGATCCTGGCGAAATACTCCATCACGCCCGAGATCAGCATCGCCGGCCGCCTGGAATATATCAGTTCGAGCGCCGGCAGCCCGCTGTGCTACATCTATAACCCGCCGCCGCCCGGCGATACGGTGCGGGCCGCCGACACCTACTGCTACCCGCAAACCAGCCTGCTTTATGGCCCGGGAAGCAACGCCTTCTCGGTCACGATCACGCCGACCTATCAATACAAGGTATTCTTTGCCCGGGCGGAATTTTCCTACACAACCATCGGAAGTTCCACGGAGGGATATGCTCTCGGACCCCAATTTAGCAGCAGCAACCAGATACGGGGCATGCTCGAGACGGGGATCCTGTTTTAAGGCTTCGCGGTTCAAATCGACCGAGCTGTGATCGGGCGGCCGTGGCGCACACGGCCGCCCTTTCTTTTTCCGGCGCGTGATCGAGGCCGAGATCAGGCGTAAGGTTTCCGGCTCCGGAACCCGCCATGGAGCCCGATTGATGACCAAAAGCGTCGAGGAAAAACGCGCCGCCTTCAGAGCCTTGCACGAAAGCGGCTGTTTCGTTCTGCCCAACCCCTGGGACGTCGGATCGGCCATCGCCCTGGAGAGCCTCGGCTTCAAGGCGCTCGCCTCCACCAGCGCCGGCATGGCCTGGGCCATGGGGCGGCCCGACACCGGCGTCACCCTCGACGCCGTGCTGGCCCATCTGACGGCCCTGGCGGCGGCGGTCGACATCCCGGTCAACGCCGATTTCGAGCACGCCTTCGCCGACGCGCCGGAGGGCGTGGCGGCCAATGTGGCCCTGGCGGTCGGAACCGGCGTGGCCGGGCTCTCGGTGGAGGACTCCACGGGCTCGACGGAAACGCCGCTCTATGAGTTCACCCTGGCGGTCGAACGCATCGCGGCGGCCAGGTCGGCGATCGACGCCGCCGGCGGCGGGGCGGTGCTGACCGCCCGCACCGAAGGCTTCATCTCCGGCCGCCCAGACCTCGCCGAGACCATCCGTCGCCTGACCGCCTTCGCCGAAGCCGGCGCCGACTGCCTCTACGCCCCGGGCCTTCGGCATGAGGCCGATATCGCCGAGGTGGTGAAGGCCGTGGCGCCAAAACCCGTCAATGTGCTCAGCCCCGGCCAGCCGGTCGCGGCCCTGGCGGCCCTCGGCGTTCGCCGGATCAGCGTCGGCGGCGCCCTGGCCCGCACCGCCTGGGGCGAATTCCTCCGCGCCGCCAAGGAGATCGCCGAGGAAGGAACCTTCGGCGCCTTCGCCAGGGGCGCCAAGGGCGGCGACCTCAACGCCCTCTTCACCGGCAAGGCAAGACCCTACACCTTCGAGTCCGGAACCTAGGCCCTCCAAACGCTCTCCTCCCCCCCTGGGGGAGGGGGACCGCGAAGCGGTGGAGGGGGCTCCAGCCAGGCTGAAACGGCGGCATCAAGCTGGAGCCCCCTTCCCGGCCTTCGGCCGTACTTCCCCCAGAGGGGGAAGAGATAACGAACCCTCTCCTCCCCCCCTGGGGGAGGGGGACCCCGACGCCAACGTGGAGGGGGCTCCAGCTTGGCGCCCAGACGGCAGGAGAGGATAAAACGCCAGGATGGACGCGCCGAAACGCACCATCGCCTTCGCCCGGGAATTGCGCCGGCGGATGACGCCGCCGGAGCTCCGGCTGTGGGTGGCCTTGAGAGGCCGCGCGGCCGATGGGCTGCGATTTCGGCGGCAACATCCGCTCGGGCCCTACATCCTCGACTTTTACTGCGACGTGGCCAAACTGGCCGTGGAGGTGGACGGCGAGGGCCATTGGCTGGGCGATCAGCCCTCGCGGGATGACCGGCGCGATCTGTGGCTGGCGCGCGGGGCGTGGAGACCCTTCGCCTGGAGGCGACCAGCATCAAGGACGATCTCGACGGCGCCGTCGCGCGGGTTGTGAGCGTGGCAAGGGGGCGGCTGAAAACCTAGGCAACGCGCCAAGCTGGAGCCCCCTTCCCGGCCTTCGGCCGTACTTCCCCCAGAGGGGGAAGAGAACACACCCCCTCTCCTCCCCCCTTGGGGGAGGGGGACCGCGAAGCGGTGGAGGGGGCTCCAGCGGGGCTGAAACGCCCGCGCCAAGCTGGAGCCCCCATCCCCGGCTTCGCCGGTACTTCCCCCAGGGGGGGAAGAGAAACAATCCTCTCCTCCCCCCTTGGGGGAGGGGGACCGCGAAGCGGTGGAGAGGGCTCCAGCCAGGCTGAAACGTCCGCGCCCTCATCTACCCCCCAAGCCAAACGCGGCTATCATGCAGGTTGAGGACGGGGCCGGAGACGCCGATGCCCAAGGATGACCTGCCCCTCCTGACCTTCGCCGATGCGGCCGCGCTGGAGCGGTGGCTGGAGGAAGCGGGCGAGGCCTCCCCCGGCGCCTGGCTCAGGTTCGCCAAACAGGGCGCGCCGGAGGCGACGATCAGCAAGTCGGACGCCATCGATTGCGCCTTGGCCCACGGCTGGGTCGATGGCCAGCTCGGCGCCGTGGACGCCCATTTCTTCAAGACCCGCTTTACGCCCCGGCGCCCCCGCGGCGCCTGGTCCCAGATCAATCGCCAGCGAGTCGAGCGGCTGGAGGCGGCCGGCCGCATGCGCCCGCGCGGGCAAGCGCGGGTTGATGAAGCCAAGGCCGATGGACGCTGGGCGGGCGCCTACCCCGCCCAGAGCGAAGCCACGCCGGACGCCGACCTTACCGCCGCGCTCGACGCCCACCCGGCGGCGCGCGACCTCTTCGACGCCCTGGATTCCGCCAACCGCTTCGCGATCCTCTACCGCGTGCAGCAGGCCAGGACGCCGGAAAAGCGCGCCGCCAAGATCGCGGATATGGTGGGGATGCTGGGGCGTGGGGAGACGGTGCATCCGAGGCGGGGGAAGCGGGCGCGGTAGGGGGGCGAGCGATGGCCGAACCATGGGGCGGTGGGGTCGCGGCGTGGGTGACCGGTCGGTCGCCCGGAAATGCGACTTCGACACGCGAACTTCGCCGGCGCGGAACGACCCTAGCGACTATACCACTGCTGGCTTAGGATAAAGTTGCCAAAGGGTGGGACAGTGAAAGAATCTAGAAACAATATCATTGTCGGTTTGCTGGCGACATTCGCGGCAATTTTGGCCGCCGTGATTGGGGTCTACGCTACCCATGACATCTGGAGCCGCGGCACCAATGCACCGAAGCGGATGGTGATCGAACCTCTCGGCGTTGCGGACCCACTCGTCGACCTTCGCACCCCCGGCAGCGGTCTCACAATTTCGGTCCGGGCAGGCGAAAAGGAAATTCGAACACTTAGACTAGCTCAAGCGACGATCAAGAATTTGGGCAAGGCACCCATCCTCCCGAGCGATTTCGTTGAGCCTCTGGCGGTCACAACAGTGCCGCCTTGGCGAATTGTGGCAGTTGCTAACGCCCATCAAGACATATCAGGTCTAGTGTCGTTGAAGTGGACAAAGGTAAGCGAGACCGAGTTTGACGCGCAGCCCGCGCTATTCAACCCCGGAGACCAAGCCTGGGCGGCAATCTACTTAGCCAATGATACAGTTGAGCCAACCGTGCCGGCTGGGGACCCGGCGCTGAACTGGAAGACTCGAGTGGTCAACCTCAAAGGGATCGAACCGGCACCCAGCGCGCTCGATACAATGCAGCGGAAGACCGGTTGGATCCAAGTATACATCTGGGGATGGGGAGTGCTTTTTGTTCTTCTGTCGTTTACCGTTTATGCTTCCCTAAGTCTGATTTTGCTTCGCCGCGCCCAATTTCTCGACTCGCTGAAACTTCCCCCATTTACGTTTGCGATCACGCTCCTGCTTCTAAATCTCGCCGCATCCGAAGCGAGCGCGACTTATATTTTCGGCGTATCGCCGTTCGTCTCCGTGCCCATCAACAATTGGGTCAATGCACCACCGATCATCGCCAACTTCGGGGTGTTAATTGCAATCTACATGATCGGCCAAAGGCGGCGTAAACGCGTGGGATAACAAGTGCGGCGAAACGGTGACAGTTACTCCTGTCCCCGGATTCCTCGTCCCCGGATTCCTGATTCCTTGTGGGAGCGAACGGAGTATGGAGTGGCTCACTCGCCAGGGACCTGAGTTGCTCGGGTTCGCGCTATTTTTGGCGCTTGCCGCCGCGTCACTGATCCTGCCGCTGATCTCACCGGCTCTGGGGTCGACCAAATACGCACCAGCTTTCAACGCAGCCTTGTCCATCGGGACGGGTGGCTTAGTCTCGTTTGCCTTCTACTATTTGGTGAACCAGAGGCTTGAGCATCGGCGACGCAAGCTTCTACGCGACAGCTTGCGGCGCACCTATCATAACGCCAAGCACGATATCGTTCTGGCCGTAATCTTGGCCAGTCGGAAAGGCGGGCGAAGCGATCTGGTAGCCAACTCTGAGACCATCAACAAGGCGCTCACCATCTCAGGTTTTCGGAGCCTGTTCGCAGCTGGGCATGAAGCCGACGAAGGCTTCTATGCGTTCGAAAATCAGATGAGCGACAAAACCTATGAATTTGATGAGATCGTCTTCAATCTTAAAACTATTGCCCGCGCCGCCTCGCGTTTAATCGACGTCAGTCCTGGCGACGATCCTAGGACCTATAATTTCTTCATTCGACTGGATATCGTGGTCGAGCGCATCTTGCGGAATGGACCGGGATACGACGAAAGCAAGCTACTCTGCAGCTTTGTGTGGGAGATTCTAGCTGGTCAGAACCCACTCGACGGGGACCTGGGGTACGATCCGATCGAGCGGGCGATTGAGCGGCTTTAGGTCATTGTTCTCCAACGGCGACAGGTGCTCCTGTCCCCACGATTTGTCGAAACTCGATGCGACGTAGTTGGTCGCAGCACCTTTCCCGGGGTTCTGAATATCCCTTGCGACCGCCGCCGGACGCTGGCCTCCTGCACAGGGAAAGGCGGCAAAACCTGTTCGTTGGGAGCCTACAATGCACGATACAATTGGTTGGCTTGAGCGGCCGCTCAAAAAGCTCGGCCTAGATAACCTTGGGGCACAGCAGCCCTGCGTAACAATCTATACTCGGCTCCTCCCAGGGATCACGAATGTCACGGATCGCGCCGCGTATTTCGGCTTCTATCCCTGGTTCATTCGTGCATTTGAGGAGCGGTACCCGCAGGCGTCCGAGCCCAGGTTTCGTGAAACCTTAAGGCAGGCGGATTGCCTTATGACGCTCGTGGCGGAACGCCACGCGATCGCCAGAGGTGAAGACCTCGCACGGCACAGCGCCACCTGTCCGGGGCGATTGACTCTGGGACCGGCCGTCCGCGACCTCCAACCTGGCCAGGCCTTGCAATTGGGACGCTACGCGGACCGGAGCGAAAGCAATCCCGACCGCTACTTCAAGAACCCGCTCGGTGGCCTTGGCCAGTACTATCTCGGGCCGCTGCGCGACGAGTACACCGTGCTCCGGGGGGATCCGCGGAAGGGCGTGGGCTATTGGCTAGAACGCGGCGCTCAATTGGCCGACGCCTATGGCGCCGGTCTGGACGGCGATTTGTTCTTCGCCGCGCTTGACGCCGGTGCCGTGACCCTGGGCGATCTCGACGATCTGGCGATCTTCTGTCCCTGCGGACTTCATTCCGCTACACGCGAGCCGGCACAATCCGCCCTGATCGCCCTATTCCTTCGAGATCAGTCGCCCCACGGCACTGCCCGGGCGACCTCCTGTGCGCTCGTGCTCGACTATCTGAAGCAGCGCGACGGGGCGCCGACGGATGATGCGGTCAAAGACTTCCTCGCCGGCTGCTACGCCGGGACCTCGTCGGAAGGCTTGTGGGCAACGTCCGAGCGCCTCCTCGAAGCGCGCCGCGGCTGGGCTCTCTACGCGCGCAACGAGATGTTGAGCCTGGCTTGGTCGACCCTCTTCAAGAACGCGCTCGATGCCCTCGATGGCCAGCCCAAGCCCTTCGCCAACATCGATGCCTTAGCCGCCTGGCTCGTGACGACGCCGGCCTTCCAAGGCCGTCCGGCCGAGGGATTCGATGAGCTTGTTACGGCGGACCTCGCGGGCGCGCCGCCGCTCCACGCCATCGATCATCCCAACCATGAACTGGCGATGTGGCGGAGGCTGCTCGCCACGACCCCGCCGTCGCCGGCCGAGGCCACCCGCCTGCTTGTGCGCCTGTATTGCCGCTGGCGTGATGAGCCTTCCGATGCCTACCGCGAGTTGCGCCTGGCGCCGGGCACGCTCTCGGGTTACCCGCTTACGCTGAACAGCCTTCGAACCATGGCGACAACGCGATGGGCCGGACTAATGGCCGACGACTGGTTGCGTGTTCTGATCAGCGATGTCCTGGTCACCCATCAGCGGATCGCCATCCGCAAGATGGGACAGTCGGGTGAGGACACTTTGATGTTCCGCTCCGGTGACCTTGGGTTTTTCGTCCATCGCGAACTTGAGCGCATCGTCGAAACCCAGCCTCGCCTACGGCAGGCGTTCCAGATCCTTCGCGACATCGGTCTGACCACCTACTCGAGCGAACATCTGCCACGCCTTACGGCGCTTGGCGGCCAAATGCTGCAGGAGCTGGTTGGATGAGCGAGGCAATTCGCGCCTCACGGTTGCCCCTGCTCAAGACCCTCAAGGATCTGGCTCGGTCGGGTGCCACGCTCGACGCCTCGGTCATCACCACCTACGCATTCAACGGCCTGTTCTACGAGGAGGTGCTGCTGCGGGCGTTCGAGCGCGCAGGCTCACGCCTCAACATCGTCCTGGCCGACGCGGGGCAACTCACCGAAAGCTTGGCTGACCCGCTCCGACGTCCGCATCGAGCAGGGATCGACTACCTTTTGGCGCCCATTGCGCACATCGGCGCATTCCACCCGAAACTGGTCGTGCTGTTGTCGGAGCATCAGCCGGTCCTAGCGCTCGGCAGCCACAACGTCACCGACGCAGGATTCTCGCACAACGAGGAGGTCACGGCCTTCTGGGGGCGCGAGCATCCAGCCCCGCCGGGGGTTCTGGGCGCTGCCCTCGCCTATGCGCTGCAGTGGTTGGAGGCGGCGGGCTCCGTTCCGGCTCAGATCCAGACGGAGATCACCGACCGACTTTGGGCGCTGGCGCCGCCGGCGCCGTCCGCCGCCAACGATGAGATGGGCCTGATCGTCTCGGCCGTGACGGCGCCCCTGTGGGACCAGCTCACCCCCAAAGTCGTTAGCCCGGCGCGGCGCGTCACGGTTGTCGGGCCCTATTTCGACGCGGGTATGGAATTCTTCGCCGCCATCGAACGCGATCTGGTGCCGAGCGAGATCATCATCGCCATCCAACCCGACACCGCCGTGCTACCCAGACCGGACTTGGCGCCCAAGACCGCTCGGTTCGTCGACGCCTCGCACCTGGGCGCCTTCTGGTCGACGGCCGACGAGGTCGGCTTCGCTCACGGCAAGGCCTTGGCCATCGAGAGCGAAGGAGGGGTGGTGGTGAGTTTCGGCAGCGCCAATCCAACGGGCGCGGCCTGGCTCGCAAAATCCCGGTGGAACGCCGAAGCCAATCTCTTGCTGACCGGCGAAGCGGCCGCGAAAGCCTTTGTTGCGCTCGGACTGGATCGCCTTGCGGACGCGCCTGCGCTGTCGCCGCCTCAGCTGGTGGAGATCTCCCACCGGAGCCAGGCCTTGCGCAACCAAGTGCGGGGGATGGCTGAAGCTGTTGGGCCCCCGCCTATTCTAGGCCAGGTGGTGGATGGTGGGGTCCTGTTGAAGGATTTCGAGGTCTCTGGCCATGGACCCTTCGCCTGGGTCGACGGGTGTGTCAGCCGACCCGTCGCCATCACCGTGACAACGGAGGGCAGCCTCGTCTCGCTGGGTGATCATGCGGTGGGATGCGGTCTCTTCGAACTCCGTTCGGGCGAAGTCGCCGTCGCCTTTGTCGTGGTGAACGATGCACATGCCCTGCGGGCCGCCGCCCTTCCTCGGGACAGCGCGCGGATCCTGGATCACCTCGGGTCCCTCGACAACGGAGCGGGATTCACCGATCTGTTGGACCTGCTCGACAAGCACATCCTCGCGCCGGCGGATGGTTCGATCGGCGCGAGCCGCGCCACCAAACTTGGAACTCCATCAGGGGCGCTGGAAGGCAGCGACGTTCCGTTCGGGCCTCGCGGGGTGAGCCTCCCGGTCGAGGCAGAGCTTGGGCTTCGGCGGTCGCGTCTGAGCGAGGGATTGATCGCTGACATCATCGCCGCTCTCATCCGCGCGCTCGGCGCCCCGCCGCCCGTGCCCGCAACGGACGGCGACGCGCCCGACCTGGACGAGGGTGACACGGACGATGCGCCGTCCTCCGATGACCTGGCCCGAAACCTCGACGCCGGCGGAGACACGCCCGATATCGATTGGCCGCGCCTGGTCACAGCCTGCCGCAAGCGTCTGACCGTCATGCTCAAGCGGCTGGAAGCTCGGCTCGGCGAGGCGGCGACGGCCGATCTCCCGCCGAGCTGGGCACTCGGCCGACTGGTGGTGGTGCTCTCCTTGCTGCACCGGCTGCGGGTGCATCCGCCGCAAACCCGCGACGCTATCAGTGGACGTGCGCGCCCCACCAGTCTGGTGAGCCACGACCAGCTGGCCACGGCCTTCGCAGTCGCCGTTCGGGCCCTCTATGGGCCCGGCAAGCTCGCGGTGAAACTCGAAACCGGACCCGACTCGCGGGCAGCAGAAGAGCGACGTCTGATCGACAATCTCCTTCTGTGGTTCGCTCGTGAAATTGGCGCCGACTTCTTGCACCAACCCCACGAGCAGGTCGGCGTCGAGCACCTGCAAGCGCGCGCCGACCTAGCTCCAGTCGTTATGTCTGCGGCTGCCTACGAAACCCTCGAAACGTGGGCGACGCAGCGCGACCCTTGGCTGGGATTGTGGGAAGACGCCGCCGCCGTACCAGAGGACTGGATCGAGCGGCACATCGCCTATGGATTGCTCCTGCAGCGCTTGCGGGGGGCACCGCACGCGGCCGACGCCCGCAGTCCTGTTGTGGGTGACGTTGTTCGCTGGGCGGGCGAGCTTGATCTGCCTTGGGTGGTATCGTCGATTAGCGGCCACAAGATGTCACTCACGGAGCCTGCGGGCGTCAGAGGCGCCGAGAAGCGAGTGCTGTCGGCGTCTGTCAGCTTGCTGGACATCTCTACAGTAGGGAAAGGCAATCCGCCGGAATCGCCTAATTGTGCGCTTCAGCTTGTGAACGAACGAGCGTTGGGCAACCGAGCGTTTTGTTGAGGCCTTCCAACCGTTGCTCCAAGCCTTCGCCCGACCCGTTTCTGACCCCTCCCCCACCCCCCCACGACACGCGCCCCGCGTGGCCCTATATGAATCCCCATGCCGCCGCGCCTTCGCCCCACCCCGATCGAACATGTCGTCGACGGCTATCGCCTGCGGGCCCAGCTTTCCACCGCGGCGCTCGACGCCGTCGGCGACGCGGCCGAGCAGCGGCGGCGGGCCATCGAGATCCTCAAGGGCGCCCTCTTCCGCGGGCGGATGATCGCCAAGGAGCGGCTGGAGAACGGCGCCGGCGGCGTCGAGACCGCCCGGCTGATCTGCGGCGTCACCGACGAGGTGATCCGCTGTCTCTATGATTTCACCACCGTCCACGTCTTTCGCGCCCGCAACCCCACCGAGGGCGAGCGCCTGGCCCTGATGGCGGTGGGCGGCTATGGCCGCGGCGCCCTGGCGCCCTATTCCGATATCGATCTGCTGTTCGTTCGGCCCTACAAGGAGACGGCCCATATCGAGAGCGTGATCGAGTTCATGCTCTACGCCCTGTGGGATCTGGGCTTCAAGGTCGGCCACGCCTCGCGCACCGTCGCCGAATGCATCAAGCTTTCGCGCGAGGATATCACCATCCGCACCTCGATCCTCGAGGCGCGGCGCCTGACCGGGGACGAGACGCTCGCCGCCGATCTTCATCGCCGCTTTCGCGACGAGGTGGTGCGCGGCACGGCGCAGGAATTCATCGCCGCCAAGCTCAAGGAGCGCGACGAGCGCCACGCCAGGGCCGGGGCCAGCCGGTTCATGGTCGAACCCAATGTCAAGGAAGGCAAGGGCGGCCTTCGCGATCTGCACACCCTGTTCTGGATCGCCCAGTACCTACATCCCGACGATGGCCTCGAAGCGGTGCTGCGGCTCGATATGTTCCAGGGCCAGGAGGTTCGCGCCTTCATCCGCGCCTTCGATTTCCTCGAAGCGGTCCGCGCCCACCTGCACTTCACCACCGGCCGGCCGGAGGAGCGGCTCAGCTTCGATGTCCAGCCGGAGGTGGCCCGGCGCATGGGCTATCACGACCGGCCGCGCAAGGGCGGCGACAACACCCCGGCCGTCGAGCGCTTCATGCGCCGCTACTTCCTGATCGCCAAGGAGGTGGGCACCCTCACCCGGGCCTTCTCCGCCAAGCTGGAGGCGGAGAACCTCAAGTCCGAGCCCAGGGGCCTGCTGCGCATCCTGCCCGGCCGCGGGCGGCCACGCGCGGTCATCGAGCCGGGGTTCCTGCTGGAGGGCGGGCGCCTGGGCGTCGAGGGGCCGGAGGTGTTCGACCGCGATCCGGTCAATCTCCTGCGCCTCTTCAAGATCGCCGACGCCCGCGACCTGGATCTCCACCCCGACGCCTTCACGGCGGTCACCCGCCGCCTGGGCCTCATCACCTCCAAGGTGCGGCGCGACCCGGTCGCCGCCCGGGTGTTCCTCGATATCCTCGCCCACGGCCGCAAGGCCAGGCGCACCCTGGAGCTGATGAACGAGGCCGGGGTGCTGGGCCGGTTCATCCCCGAGTTCGGGCATATCGTCGCCCAGATGCAGTTCAACATGTATCACTCCTATACGGTGGACGAGCACAGCCTGCGGGCGGTGGGCATCATCAACGACATCGCCGCCGGGCGCCTCGCCGAGGATCACCCGCTGGCCACCGCCGTCATGCCGCTGATCGAGGATCGCGAAGCCCTGTTCCTGGCCATGCTGCTGCACGACACCGGCAAGGGCGGCGTCGGCGGCCAGGAGATCGCCGGCGCGCGCGCGGCCCGCCAGGCCTGCGAGCGCCTGGGCCTGGAGCGCAGCCGGATCGAGCTGGTGGCCTGGATCGTCGAGAACCATCTGGTGATGAGCGACTACGCCCAGAAGCGGGATGTCGCCGATCCGGCCACCGTGGTCGCCTTCGCCGCCATCGTCCAGAATCCCGAGCGCCTGCGCCTGTTGCTGGTGCTGACCGTGGCCGACATCCGCGCGGTGGGGCCGGGGGTATGGAACGGTTGGAAGGGCCAGCTCCTGCGCGAGTTGTACGCCGCCACCGAGACGGTGTTCCGGGGCGGCCGCACCTCCGACGCCACCGGCGTGGCGCGCCGGCGCCAGGAAGCCCTGGCCTATGACGCGCGCCGCGCCCTGGTGGAGGCCGACCCCGAGGCCATGGCCTGGGCCAGCGCCATGGAGGACGCCTATTTCGCCGCCTTCTCGGCCGAGGAGCACCGCGAGCACGCCGCCCTCGCCCGCCGCGCCCGCGAAGGCTCCGGGGCCGCCGCCTCGGGCCGGATCCGGGCCGATCGCAACACCACCGAGGTGGTCGTCGCCGCCCGCGACCGCCAGGGCCTGTTCGCCGACCTGGCCCTGGCCATCTCCGCCTGCCGGGGCAATGTCGTGGGCGCCCGCATCTTCACCTCCTCCCAGGGCGAGGCCCTCGACGTCTTCTCCGTCCAGGATGGCGCCGGCGCGCCGTTCGGGACCGAAAGCCCGCGCGCCATGGAGCGGCTGGTCGGGGCCCTGGAACGTGCCGCCCTCGGCGAGGCCGTCGAGTCCGACCCGCGCCGCGACACCCTGGTGGGCCGCGTCTCGCCCTTCACCCTCTCGCCGGCCGTGGCCATCGACAACGAGGCGTCCCAGAGCGCCACCGTGATCGAGGCCTCGGGCCGCGACCGGCCGGGCCTGCTCGAAGCCCTGGCCCGCGCCATTTCGGACCAGAAGCTCTCCATCCAGTCGGCCCACATCGACGGCTATGGCGAGCGGGCGGTGGACGCGTTCTATGTGGTCGGGGCCGATGGCCAAAAGCTCGCCGATCCGGACAAGGTCGCCGCCGTCCGGGCCAAGGTCGCCGAAGCCCTGGAAGCCGACGACCCCGCCCGCCGCGCCGGCCGCCTCCCCAGAGCCCAGGCCAGCGCCTGGCGTTAGGGCGTTTGTTTTCCCTCCTCCCCCGCAAGCGAAGCGCCGCGGGGGAGGTGGCGCGGCGCGCTTTCTTGCGCCGTGACGGAGGGGGCGCAACGCCGCGCCAACGAACGCCGGTTTTTGAAATGCTTCCCGCAGCCTCGTCGGGATCAAGCCGAGGTTTACCTGCCTTGCGCCCCCTCCGTCACTCGCCTGCGGCGAGCGCCACCTCCCCCGTGAAGAGGCACGGGGGAGGAGAACCCCACCTTGCCGGAAGCGGCGCCAGCGATTAGACCCCCGCCATGGCCCGTTCGGCAAACTCCTTTCGGCGATGGCGCGATCACCTAGTGATCATTCCGTGATCATTCAGTGATCATTTGAACCCCCGCGGCTGAGCCGCCCCGCCCCTTGCCTGAAGCCTGAAATCCCATGACCGAACCCTCCTCGACCGCCTTCGCGGGTCCCGCCCGCGTCCTCTCGGGCGTCCAGCCCTCCGGCGCCCTGCACCTTGGCAACTACCTGGGCGCGCTGGTGAAATTCGTCGCCCTGCAGCGCCAGATGGAATGCCTGTTCTGCGTGGTGGACCTCCACGCCATCACCGCCTGGCAGGACCCGGCCCAGCTCACCGCCCAGACCCGCGAGATCGCCGCCGCCTATATCGCCGCCGGCGTCGACCCCGCGCGGGCCATCATCTTTCCCCAGTCGGCGGTCAGCGCTCACGTCGAATTAGCCTGGATTTTCAATTGCGTGGCTCGTCTCGGCTGGCTCGACCGCATGACCCAGTTCAAGGACAAGAGCGGCCAGCACAAGGAGCGCGCCAGCGTCGGCCTCTATACCTACCCCGTGCTCCAGGCCGCCGACATCCTGGTCTACAAGGCCACCCACGTGCCGGTGGGCGAAGACCAGAAACAGCACCTCGAGCTTACCCGGGATATCGCCGCCAAGTTCAACCACGACTTCGACGCGCCCGATTTCTTTCCCCTGCCCCAGCCCCTCATCGAAGGGCCTGGGGCCCGGGTCATGTCCCTGCGCGACGGTATGGCAAAGATGTCGAAGTCCGATCCTTCGGATCAATCCCGAATCAACCTCACCGACGACGCCGACACCATAGCCGCCAAGATCCGCCGGGCCAAGACCGACCCCTTGCCGCTGCCCGAAACCATCGAGGGGCTGAAGGACCGGCCCGAGGCCGACAATCTGGTGGGCATATACGCCGCCCTATCCGGCGAAACGCCCGCCCAGGTGCTGGCGACCTATGGCGGCCAGGGCTTTGGCCAATCCTTCAAGCCGGCCCTGGGCGATCTGCTGGTGGAGAAACTCAGCCCGGTGAGCGCCGACATGCGCCGGCTGATGGCCGATCCGGCCGAGATCGACCGCGTCCTGGCGGCCGGCGCCGAGAAGGCCGCCGCGATCGCCGCGCCGATCCTCGCCGAGACCAAGCGCATCGTCGGTTTCTGGCCCGGCCGCTAAAGCCATCCCCAAGGTTGCGCTGGGCGCGGGCGCGCGCCATCTACCAGCTCACGGAGAAGAGCCATGTTCATCCAGACCGAAGCCACCCCCAACCCCGCCGTGCTGAAGTTCCTGCCCGGCCGCGAGGTCATGACCTCCGGCACCCGGGAATTCCGCAACGAGGACGAGGCGCGCGCCTCGCCCCTGGCGCTCGATCTTTTTGACCTGGGCGGCGTGACGAGCGTGTTCTTCGGCCAGGACTTCGTCACGGTCACCAAGGACGAGGAACGCGACTGGTCGCACCTCAAGGCGCCGATTCTGGCGGCGATCATGGATCATTTCACCGGCGGCGGCCCTCTGCTCACCGACGCCGAGGCGCAGGTCGACGAGATCGTCTACGAAGGCGACAACGCCCAGATCGTCGCCGAAATCAAGGATTTGCTGGATTCGCGCATCCGCCCGGCCGTGGCCCAGGACGGCGGCGATATCCTCTTCTCACGCTTCGAGCCCGACACCGGGGTGGTGTGGCTGCACATGCGCGGCGCCTGCGCCGGCTGCCCCTCCTCGGCCGCCACCCTCAAGGCCGGCGTCGAGAACATGCTGCGCCACTATGTGCCCGAGGTCACCCGCGTCGAGCAGGCCCTCTGACCGGCGCTCGGCGCTTCGTCCATCCTTTCGCAACTTCCGGAGTTCATGCATGGCCGCTCGCCTCGATGATTCTACCCTCGGTCAGCTCTTTCATCAGGCGCGCAGCCACAATGGCTGGAAGTCCGAACCCCTGCCCGAGGGCCTGATCCGCGAGATCTACGACCTGGCCAAGATGGGGCCCACCGCCGCCAACTCATCCCCCGCCCGCTTCGTCTTCGTCACCAGCGCCGAGGCCAAGGAAAGGCTGGCCTCGGTCTCCTCCGGCAACAACCAGGCCAAGATCAAGACCGCCTCGACCACGGTGATCATCGGCTATGACCTCGATTTCCCACCGACCCTGGCCAAGCTCTTCCCGCACGTGCCCGGCATGCAGGATGCCTTCGGCGACCAGGCGTTGCGCGAGCAGGTGGCCTTCCGCAACTCGACCTTGCAGGGCGCCTATCTGATCATGGCCGCCCGCTCCCTGGGCCTCGACTGCGGCCCCATGTCCGGTTTCGACAACGGCAAGGTCGACGCGCTCTTTTTCGCCGGTACGCGGATCAAATCCAATTTCATCTGTTCGATCGGCTATGGCACGCAGGAAAACCTCTTCCCGCGCCTGCCGCGACACAGCTTCGAGGAAGCCTGCCAGATCGTCTGACCCTACCCTCGCCGGAGACCGATGCCATGACCGAGACCTATACGCCGCCCGCCGTCTGGACCTGGAACAAGGAGAACGGCGGCCGCTTCGCCAACATCAACCGGCCGATCGCCGGGCCCACTCACGACAAGGTTTTGCCTGTCGGGCGCCACCCGCTTCAGCTCTATTCCCTGGCCACGCCCAACGGGATCAAGGTGACGGTGATGCTCGAGGAGCTGCTGGCGGCCGGCCACACCGGCGCCGAATATGACGCCTGGCTGATCCGCATCAACGAGGGCGATCAGTTCGGCAGCGGCTTTGTCGAGATCAACCCCAACTCCAAGATCCCGGCCCTGATGGATCGCAGCGGCCCGACCCCGATCCGCCTCTTCGAATCCGGCGCGATCCTCATGCACTTGGCGGAGAAGTTCGGCGCTTTCCTCCCCACCGAGCCGGCGGCGCGCGCCGAGTGCCTCTCCTGGCTCTTCTGGCAGATGGGCAGCGCGCCCTACCTCGGTGGCGGCTTCGGCCACTTCTACGCCTATGCGCCGACCAAGATCGAATACGCCATCGACCGGTTCGCCATGGAGGTGAAGCGCCAGCTCGACGTCCTCGACCGGCGCCTGGCCGAAGCGCCCTATCTGGCCGGCGCCGACTACACCATCGCCGACATGGCCGTCTGGCCCTGGTACGGCGCGCTCGTCAAAGGCCACGTCTATGGCGCCGGCGAATTCCTGCAGGTTCAGGAATACAAAAACGTCATCCGCTGGACCGACCAGATCGCCGAGCGCCCGGCGGTCAAGCGCGGGCGCATGGTCAACTGCGCCTGGGGCGATCCCGCGCACCAACTCCACGAGCGTCATGACGCCAGCGACTTCGAGACGAAGACGCAGGACAAGCTCGTGTTGCTTGAGGAAGAAGCCTAGCCGGCGCTCTACTCCGACGGCTAAGCGCCCTCATACCAGATCGTGATAACGATCACCGCGCGCGATACGCCAGGACTGTCAGGGGTCGTATGGGTCGCGGCCGCGGTCTGAGTGGATACGACGGTCGCGGATTTGGGCAAGGCGGCGAGCCACTCGTTGACTTCCTCCTCGAGGACCTTCGGCCCATTACTCCGGAAAATCTTGACTTGCATTTGATTCCCCCCCTCGGCCCGACGGTCGGGTCCAAGTCTGGTGAAAACTTGACCGCTATTTCGCAAAAGCGCAATCTTTGGCCTTGCCTGGACCTTTCGAGAGCGTCGAGCCTGTCCTAGGCTTGGGCGTGCGCGGCATGGGCCACGGCGATCTCGTCAAGCAGCCTGCGGCAAGTGCTTAGATGCCCCTCAACCGCGAGGGTGTGGGCGCAAGCGCGCGGAACTTCCTTGTCGCGAAAATGCCGAGCCGCCACGCTTGCGTGGCGCGCGGCGCGTTCGAGCTCGCCGGCGACTTCATCAAGCCTGGCCGCCATGGTCTCGAGAGCCGTGGTCATACAACCTCCCAAATTGAGCATGAAACCCGTGCCATAGCATGAAGGCGAGGTCGCATGATCCCGTGGCCCATCGGATCGACGAAGACATCAGGGTGAGGGTCCCGCTGGGATTAGGCTCGGTTCGCCAGCGCCTCTTCGATCTGCGCGAGTTCGGCTTCCAGCTCGGCGATGACGCCCCGATCATCCGAACCCCCGCCGATGGACGATGGCGTCAGCAGGATCTCCAGCTCGCGCCGGATCTTGTCACGGGCTTCGGTCAATTGCTGGCGGAGGGCTTCGTCGGAGTCGGACATGGCGCGACTTTAGCGGTGGGCGAGGGCGGGCGCCATCTCGCCTTTGACCACCACGGCATGCCATAGGCCGAGGATGCGAACCCGTGGACCCGAACCAACGGACAAGGCGATGGCCGCGTGATCCTGCTTGCCCTCGACACCTGCCTTGGCGCTTGTTCGGCGGCGATCCTGGATCGCGAACACATGGTGGCGTCCGCCTCCGAGCCCATGACGCGAGGTCATCAGGAGCGTCTGGCGCCAATCGCGCGGGATCTGATGGCGGGGGCCGGGACGGCTTTCGCACGCCTGGACCGGATCGGGGTCACGATTGGACCAGGTTCGTTCACCGGTCTGCGCGTCGGCTTGGCCTTCGCCAAGGGCCTGGCTCTGGCGCTGGACAGACCTTGCGTGGGCGTGGGGACATTGGAGGCCCTGGCGGCCAGCGTCGAGGCTCCCGGCCGCAACGTCGCGGCGATCGATGCGGGCCGGGGCCACGTTTATCTGCAGATCTTCGAGGCCGGCCACGCTCTCACGGCCCCCGACGTCCTCCCGATCGAAATCGCCGCCGCGCGGCTGATCGAGTTCGGCGAAGGCCTGACGCTGGTCGGACCCAACGCCACCGCCCTGGCTCGCCATCTTCCTCATGAGCAGGCCATCGATCTGGCGGCGCCGGCTATCGCGGCGGTGGCGGCGCTTGCCACGCGAGCGGCGGAGACGCCCGCTCGCCCCCTCTATCTGCGACCGCCGGGCGCCAAGCCGAAGGCGCGATGAGCATCCTCGCCATCAACGATCCAGTGGTGCTAGCCGAGATTCATGACCAGGCGTTCGACGACCCCTGGAGCGCCCCCGCTTTCGCGGCCCTGCTTGCAAGCCCCGGCGTATCGGCCTTCGGAACGGGAGATGGGTCGGGCTTCATCCTCTGCCGCGTGGTCGCCGAGGAGGCGGAGATTCTCACACTCGCCGTCACGCCTCCCTTGCGCCGCGGAGGCGTGGCCAAGGCCCTGGTCGAGGCCGGCGCACAGGCCGCGTTCGATCGCGGCGCGCGCTCGATGTTCCTGGAGGTCGCGGCCGATAACACCCCCGCGATCGCCCTCTACGACGGCGCGGGATTCACGCCGGTCGGCCGCCGGGTCGGATACTATCGGCGCCCCGATGGCGCGATAGACGCCCTGGTCTTGCGGCGCGACCTTAACACCGGCCCCTCGGAGCCCTATGCTTAGGGCCGGTACGGATCGGAGCGGCCGCGTGGATCGACTGGAAAAGCTGTGCATCGAAAAGGGCATGCGCATGACCGAGCAGCGCCGGGTGATCGCGCGCGTACTCTCGCTGGCCCACGATCACCCGGATGTGGAGGAGCTGCATCGTCGCGCTCACGCAATCGATCCGCACATCTCCATCGCCACGGTCTATCGCACCGTGCGCCTCTTCGAGGAGTCCGGCATCCTCACCCGCCACGATTTCCGCGACGGCCGCTCGCGCTATGAGGAAGCCAGCGAGTCGCACCACGACCACCTGATCGACATGAAGAGCGGGGCGGTGGTGGAATTCGTCGACGACGAGATAGAGGCCCTGCAGAAGGCCATCGCCAAGCGCCTGGGCTATCGCTTGGTGGACCATCGCCTGGAACTCTATGCCGTGCCCGCCGATGAGTGAGAGCGGGCCGGCCAAGCGCGTCTATATCAAGAGCTATGGCTGTCAGATGAACGTCTATGACAGCGAGCGCATGGCCGATGTGCTGGCGCCGCTAGGTTATGGCCTCACCGATGCGCCGGAGACCGCCGATCTGGTCGTGCTCAACACCTGTCACATCCGAGAGAAGGCCACCGAGAAGGTCTATTCCGAGCTTGGCCGGATCAAGGCCATGAAGCTGGCGCGCCAGGCGAACGGGGCGGAGATGATCATCGCCGTGGCCGGCTGCGTCGCCCAGGCCGAGGGCGCCGAGATCATGCGCCGCCAGAAGGCCGTCGACCTGGTGGTCGGGCCCCAGGCTTACCACCAGCTTCCCGAACTGATCGCCAAGGTCCATCGCGGATCGGGCGAACGTCTGGCCGCCGACTTCACGCCGCAGGCCAAGTTCGACGCCCTGCCCACGGCGCACGGAACGAGCGGCGTCACCGCCTTCCTCACCGTGCAGGAAGGTTGCGACAAGTTCTGTTCATTCTGCGTGGTGCCCTATACGCGCGGCGCGGAGTTTTCCCGGCCATCGGCCGCCATCGAAGCGGAAGCGCGAGCCTTGGCGGAGCGGGGGGTGCGCGAGATCACCCTGCTGGGCCAGAACGTCAACGCCTATGAAAACGACGAGGGCGGCGGCCTGGCGGCGATCATCCGAAGGCTGGCGAGAATTCCCGGTCTGGCGCGCATCCGCTACACCACCAGCCATCCGCGAGACATGGATGACGCCCTGATCGCCGCTCATGGCGAAATCGCCGAACTGATGCCCTATCTGCATCTGCCCGTGCAGGCTGGGTCCGATAGGATTTTGCGGGCCATGAACCGGGGGCACACGGCCGAACACTATCTGCGGCTGATCGAGCGCGTCCGCGCCGCGCGGCCTGACATCGCCATCTCCGGTGACTTCATCGTCGGCTTTCCCGGCGAGCGCGACGCCGACTTCGAGGCCACTCTCAATTTGGTGCGCGAGGTCGGCTACGCCGGCGCCTTCACGTTCAAATATTCCCGCCGCCCCGGCACCCCGGCGTCGGCCATGCCCGGCCAGGTCGGCGAAGCGGTCAAGGAGGAGCGCCTGGCGCGCCTCCAGGCTCTGATCGAGGCCCAGCAGGCCGCCTTCAACGCCGATCTCGTGGGTTGCTCGTTACCCGTTCTCTTTGAGAAGCCCGGCCGTCATCCGGGGCAGGTAATCGGCCGCAGCCCCTATCTTCAAGCCGTTCACACCAAGGGTTCCACTAGCCTGATCGGCAAAATCGCGCCGGTGACCATCGCTTCGGCCGCCCACAACAGCCTCGCCGGCGAACTGATGATGCAGGCCGCTTGAGCCGCGGGCCGTCGGAATTCCTGCCCCTGCCCGACGAGGCGGTGCGGGCGGTGGCCGGCCCTGGCGGACGCCACGCGGCCCTGATCGAGGACGCCTTCCATGTGCTGATGGAGACTCCCGGCGGCGGGGTCTCGCTCAATGGCGAGGCCAAGGGCCGGCGCGCCGCGCGTCAGGCTATCGAGACCTTGGCCGCTCGGGTGGCTTCCCGGCTGGAGGTCAGCGCCGCCGACGTCCGCGTGGCCATCGACCAAGCCCGAACCGGGGCGACGGGCGCCAGCCCAGCGGCGCGACGTGGCGCCGTGGCGGCCAAGACCGCCGCGCAGGCGCGCTATCTGGAGGCTCTGGCCGGCCACGACCTAGTGTTCGGCCTCGGCCCGGCGGGCACCGGCAAAACCTTCCTGGCCGTGGCTCATGGCGCGGGCCTGCTGCGCTCGGGCGAAGTGGAACGACTGGTGGTCACCCGCCCGGCCGTGGAGGCCGGCGAGCGGCTGGGCTTCCTACCCGGCGACCTGACCGAAAAGGTCGATCCCTATATGGCCCCGGTTTGGGAGGCGATGATCGACATCCTCGGCGCCGAGCAGCTTCGCCGCCGACGCGATCGCGGCGAGATCGAGGTGGCGCCGATCGCCTTCATGCGCGGCCGAACCCTCTCCCACGCCTTTGTCATCGTCGATGAGGCCCAGAACACCTCGCGCCTGCAGATGAAGATGGTGCTCACGCGCCTGGGCGAAGGCTCGCGCATGGCGGTCACCGGCGATCCCAGCCAGGTTGACCTGATCAACAGCGCCGATTCGGGCCTGGCCCACGCGGTTTCCATTCTCGAAGGCGTCGAGGGCGTGGCCGTCGCCCGCTTCACGACCGCCGATGTGGTCCGCCATCCCCTGGTCGGTCGGATTGTCGAGGCCTATGACGCCGACACGGTTCGACGATCCCGATGATCGAGGTGGAAGTGGAGGACCCGGCCTGGACCCTCGCCCTGCCTGACTCAGCGGCGATCGCCAGCCAGGCGGCCAGCGCCGCGGCGGCGCTCGGACGAAAGGGCGAGATCGCCATCCTTCTCACGGACGATCAGGCGGTGCGCGATCTGAACCTCCGCTTTCGGGATCGCGATAAGGCGACCAACGTGCTCTCCTTCCCCGCCCCTTCCACCGCCCCGCGCCAACTTGGCGACATCGCCCTGGCGTTCGGCGTCTGCGCCGCCGAGGCGCGGGATCAGGGCAAGCCGCTGGCCGATCACCTCCGCCATCTGGTGATCCATGGCGTCCTGCATCTCTTGGGGTATGATCACCAAGCCGAAGCAGACGCTGAGCATATGGAGTCGCTCGAACGCCGTCTTCTGGCCGAGATGAATATCGCCGACCCCTATTGTGAACGCCCCGATCAAGGAGATCATGTCCAGCACCGTCCATGAAGGGACGAACCCGGCCAGCGGCGAGACCGCCGAACTGGGCCCGCTCGGCGCGCTTTGGGCTGCCCTGGGATTTCGCCGCAAATCGAAGCCGGAGGGCGCCGCGAGCGCCGAGGACGGGGCCGCCTCGGCGGCGGCTGAGTTGATGGATCAAGCCAAGGCCTTCCAGACACTGACCGTCGCAGACGTCATGACGCCCAGGGCCGACATTGTGGCGGTTGAGCTTTCCACGCCCTTCGAACTGGTCATCGCCGGCTTCGCCGAGAGCGAGCACTCGCGCCTGCCGGTCTATCGCGACAGCCTGGACGACCCGGTGGGCGTGGTTCACCTCAAGGACGTCTTCAAGCTCCTCGCCGATCCGTCTCTCCGCGAAAGCATTGGCGGAACGGTGCTGAGGCGCTTGAAGCGCGACACCCTCTATGTGCCGCCCTCAATGCGCACCGCCGATCTGCTTGTGCGGATGCAGGCCAGCCGCACCCACATGGCCATGGTGATTGACGAGTTCGGCGGCGTCGACGGCCTCGTCACCCTCGAGGATGTCATCGAGGCGGTCGTCGGAGATATCGATGATGAGCACGACGAGGCGGCCATCATCCAGATCGTCGCCAGAGCCGGCGGCCTCTTTGAAGTCGACGCCCGCGCACCGCTCGAGGAGCTTGAAGATGTCCTCGGCCAAAGCCTCATCACCGAGGACATGGAAGAGGAGGAGATCGACACCGCCGCCGGTCTCATCACCGCCCTGGCCGGCCGCGTGCCTCAGCACGGCGAGGTGATCGCGCACCCGGCCGGCTTCGATTTCGAGGTGACCGACGCCGATCCCCGGCGGATCAAGCGGTTGAGAGTCCGTCCCATCCCCAAGACCCCGGATCCGGCCGAAGCCAGGGATGGCTGAACGCTCGGCGGGCCGCCTAGGCCCGTGGCCTGGACCTGTTCTATCTGTCGTCGCCGGCGCCGCCGCGGGCTTCGCCCATCCGCCCTGGGGATTTTTGCCGGGCCTGCTCGGATATGCCCTGCTGCTCTGGCTTCTGGATCAGGCGGCCTCGGACCGGCGGTATCGCACGGCCTTTCTGAGGGGCTGGCTGGCCGGCGGTGGCTATTTCGCCGTCTCCGTGTGGTGGATCGCCGAACCGTTCCAGGTGGACGCCGCCGAGCAGGCCTGGATGGCCCCGTTCGCCGTGGTCCTGATGGCCCTGGGTCTGGCGCTCTTCTGGGGCGCGGCGGCTTTGGCCTACAGGGCCCTGGCGCGGCCCAGCGTGCTTCGCGTTCTGCTCTTCGCCGGCGTGTTCGCCGCCTTCGAGTGGCTGAGAGGCCACGTCCTGACCGGCTTCCCGTGGGACCTGCCGGGAGAAACCTGGCGCGCGGGATCGGCGCCCTCCCAAGCCGCCGCGCTTGTCGGCGCCTATGGCCTCACCTGGATCACCCTCGCCATCGCCGCCGCGCCGGCCGTCATCACCAAGGGCTGGCCAGGGCGCGCGGCGGTCGGGGCGGCGGCGGCATGCCTTGCTGGCCTCTACGCCTTCGGGTTTGCTAGACTCGCCGAGCCGAGGCCCCTCGCTCCGGGCGCGCCGTGGCTGCGGATCGTCCAGGCGGATGTGAAGCAGGAGTCGAAATACGATCCGGCGCTTTTTTCCAGCATCGTCCATCGTTACGTCGCCCTCACCGCGAAGGCGGCCACCCGCAGGCCGGACATCGTCATCTGGCCAGAGGGGGCTATTCCGGACGCCATGGGAGACTATCTGGCCCCCGGAACCTGGACCCGCGAGGCCATCCAGGGCGCGCTGGCGCCTGGTCAAATCCTGATCCTGGGCGGCTACCGGGTGGGCGACGGCGATGTCGATCCGCCGGTGATCTTCAACAGCCTCGCCGTTTTTCGGCGCAAGGCCGACACCCTCGCCTTCGCCGGCCTCTACGACAAATTCCGCCTGGTGCCGTTCGGCGAGTTCATCCCCTTCGACAGCTTCGCGGGGCGGATCGGCTTCAAGACCATGGTTCATGTGGGCGACGGTTTCACATCAGGCCCGAGGCCCCGCCCGATGCGCTTCCCCGGCATGCCCGCCTTCCAACCCCTGATCTGCTACGAAGGCCTTTATCCCGGCTTCACCCGCGAAGGCGCGATGGCGGCGGGATTTCGCCCCGCCTTGATCGTCAACATCTCCAACGACGCCTGGTTTGGAACCACCAGCGGACCCTGGCAGCACCTCAATATCGCCAGCTACCGCGCCATCGAAGAGGGCCTGCCCATGGCCCGCGCCACCCCGACCGGCGTTTCGGCGATGATCGACGCCTTCGGCCGTATCGCGCCAGGCGCTCGCCTCGGCCAAGGCGCCTTCGGCGTTATCGACGCGCCCCTGCCCCCGGCCCTGCCGCCGACGCTTTACGACCGGCTGGGCGATCTGCCGTTCTGGCTCATGCTCGCCATCTCCCTCATCGGCGCGCAATGGCCTCTGAGGCGGCGCTGAACCATGGCCGAGCCGATCCCCCCCATCCGCACCTTCGGCCGAATCAAATCCCGGCCCATCAAGCCCCTTCAGGCGGCGCTGATGGACACCCTGCTCCCGAAGATCACGACGCCGTCCAAGGCGTTCGATCCGGAGATTCTGAAGGCCGACGCCGCCGAGGTCTGGCTTGAGATCGGCTTCGGCGGTGGCGAACATCTCGCCGCCCAGGCGGCGCTGCGACCAGACGTGCTCGTCCTCGGCGCGGAGCCGTTCCTCAATGGCGTCGCCAGCGCCCTTCGCCATTTGAACGAACGGCGCCTGTCCAACGTCCGCCTCCACGCCGGCGACGCCCGCGATCTGATGACGCTCCTGCCGAACGCCAGCATCGATCGCTTGTTTATCCTCTTCCCCGACCCCTGGCCCAAGACACGCCATCACAAGCGCCGGTTGATCGGCCAAGCCTTCCTCGCCGAGGCCGCGCGGATACTGAAACCTGGCGGCCGCCTGCGCTTCGCCACCGATTGGCGAGACTATGCTGACTGGACCCTCGAACGCCTCCTCGCCACGCCAGCCTTCGCCTGGACCGCCGAGCGAGCCGACGACTGGCGCTCTCCCCCGGCGGACCACATCACCACCCGCTATGAGGAAAAGAAGCTCGGCGACTGTGCGCCGATCTGGCTCGAAGCGATCCGGACTTCGAATTCCATTTCGACGGACGGCCGCTGAATCAAGCTCACGCCATCTGCGACAGCTCGATGGTCACGCCCTCCGGCCCGTCGAAGAAGACCAGCTTGCGGGACCGAAAATCCATGATCTCGTTGCGCGTGTGATAGCCGGCCGCGCGCATGGCGGCGACGGCAGCCTCGATATCCTCGACCGCGAAACATACGTGGTTCATCCCGATCCGGCTAAGGTCGCGGATGCGCGGATCGGGGTCCGCCGTGGGGCGCAGATAGCGCAGGAGCTGAACTTCCGTGTGGGCCGAGGCCCCCTCGGCCACCAGGGTGACGTGCTCGGCCTCGATGCCGGGTACGCCCATATAGTGTTCGAACACCTCGCCCTTGATGATGACCGAAGCGGCTTCCTTGAAGCCCAGCACGGCGAAGAACGCCTTCGCCGCGGTCACATCGCCGACGACGATGGTGAGGTGATCAAAGCTCTTGATCATGCGCGGCCTCCAGAAACGGCGGACGCCAATCCTTATCGGATTTGAGGGTCGTTGGGGAGGCCTTGGCCATCCGGCTCGATTTTCCCGGCCCTTTGCGTCACAACCGGCCGGCCATGAAATTTCTCGACCAGTGCAAGATCTATATCCGCTCCGGCGACGGCGGCGGCGGGGCCGTGTCGTTCCGGCGCGAGAAGTTTATCGAATACGGCGGCCCGGACGGCGGCGACGGCGGCCGCGGCGGGGATGTGTGGATCGAGGCGGTGGAGGGTCTCAACACCCTGATCGACTATCGCTACCATCAGCACTTCAAGGCCCAGACCGGCGGTCACGGGATGGGCCGCAACCGGCACGGCGCTAACGGTGATGACGCGGTGCTAAGGGTGCCGGTGGGCACCGAGGTGCTTGAGGAAGACAAGCAGACCCTGATCGCCGATCTCGACCATGCCGGAGAGCGAATCCTGCTCGCGGCCGGCGGCAACGGCGGTTTTGGCAATACCCATTTCAAGGGGCCGATCAACCAGGCCCCGCGCCGCGCCAATCCAGGGCTGCCGGGCGTGGAGAAGACCATCTGGCTGAGGTTGAAGCTGATCGCCGATGTCGGGGTTGTGGGTCTGCCTAACGCTGGCAAATCAACCTTCCTGGCCGCCATCTCGGCCGCCACGCCGAAGATCGCCGACTATCCCTTCACCACCCTCACCCCCAATCTGGGTGTCGTTGATCTCTCGGCCAATGAACGGTTCGTGGTGGCGGATGTGCCGGGGTTGATCGAGGGGGCTTCGGAGGGCGCGGGCCTGGGAACCCGGTTTCTCGGTCATCTGGAGCGCACGGCCGTCCTGATCCACATGGTCGACGGCACCTCGGTCGATCCGGTGGCCGATTGGCGCGCCATCCGCCATGAGCTGGAAACCTATGGCGCCGGCCTGGAGGCCAAGCCGGAATTGATCGCCTTGAACAAGATCGACGCCCTTGATCCAGACGCGCGCAAAGCCGTGGCCAAGGCGGTCAAGAAGGCGTCCGGCGTCACGCCGTCCCTGATTTCGGCGGTATCCGGCGAAGGGGTGAAGGCCCTGCTGCGCGCGGCCCACGCCAAGGTTCTCGCCCGCGACAAGCCGATGGCTCGGGGGGAAGCCGCCGCGCCCTGGACGCCATGAGCATTCTCACCGAAGCGCGGCTCATCGTCGTCAAGGTGGGCTCCGCCCTGCTGGTGGACCCGCGGACGAGCGCCGTCGATGCCGCCTGGCTGACCGCCTTCGCCGCCGACGCCGCACGCCTGACGAGGCGTGGTCAGCGGCTTGTGATCGTTTCTTCCGGCGCCGTGGCCCTTGGCCGCGGACGTCTCGGCCTCACCAGGCGCGCGCTGACCCTCGCCGACAAACAGGCGGCGGCGGCGGCGGGACAATCGCTTCTGATGCGCGCCTGGGAAGAGGCCTTCGATCAGGTCGGCCTGCGCGCCGCTCAGGTGCTGCTCACCTTGGACGACACCGAGGTGCGCCGCCGGTTTCTCAGCGCCAGAGCGACCCTGGAGCGCCTCCTGGCTCTGGGCGCCGTGCCCGTCGTCAACGAGAACGACACCGTGGCCACCGAGGAATTGCGCTATGGCGACAATGATCGTCTGGCCGCCCGCGTGGCCCAGATGGCCGGCGCCGATCTGCTGGTGCTGCTCTCCGACATCGACGGCCTCTACACCGCCGATCCCCGACGCGACGCCTCGGCCCGACGGCTTGAAAGGGTCGTCGACATCACCCCCGCCATCGAGGCCATGGCCGGCGGCGCCAACCCCGATCTGGGCGTAGGAAGCGGAGGCATGGCCACCAAGCTCATCGCCGCGCGCATCGCCGCCGCCGCCGGCTGCGCCACCCTGGTCACCCTGGGCCGGCGCGCTTCACCGCTGCAAGCGGTCGAGGACGGCGAGGCCGCGACCCTGTTCGAACCCCACTCCACGCCCGCCGCCGCCTACAAGGCCTGGATCGCCGGGACGCTGGCGCCCTTGGGGGTCCTGACCGTGGATGACGGCGCGGCCAGAGCCCTGGCGGGCGGCAAGAGCCTGCTCGCCGCCGGCGTCGCCGCCGTTGAAGGACGATTTGGCAAGGGGGACGCGGTGCTGGTGCGCGATCCTTCTGGCCGCGAGATCGGCCGCGGGCTCGCCCGTTATGACGTTGCGGACGCGCGACGCATCGTCGGCATGCGCTCCCACGCCATCGAAGCGTTGCTCGGGTACGCCGCCGATCCCATGATCCATGCCGACGATCTGGCGCTCGCCCCGGAGCGCGTGACCAAGGGATGAGAAAGGTCGTGACCGCTCGCCGGCCGCCCGCTGGAGGGCGCCCGGGCGCCTTGAGGCCCGGCTTTCATCTCTCGCCGGGGATGCGCGTAGGTCTCTATGGCGGATCATTCAACCCGCCCCACGAGGGTCATCTCCATGTCGCCCGGACCGCCCTGCGCCGGCTCGGGCTCGACAAGATCATATGGCTGGTCTCGCCGCAGAATCCGCTGAAACCGGCGGCGGGCACGCCGCGCTTGAGGCGCCGGGTGAATTGGACGCGCCGCGTGGCGGATGGCCCCTCTATGATTGTCTCCAACGCCGAGCGCCGGTTGGGCAGCCGCTACACTATCGACACGGTCCGTCTCCTCAAGGCCCGGTTCCCAGCCGTGCGCTTTGTCCTGATCGTCGGGGCCGACAGCCTGGCTGGTCTGAACGCCTGGCGCGACTGGCAAGGCCTCTTGCGGGAAATTCCCCTGGCGGTGGTGGCCCGGCCGGGCGTGACCATCGCCAGCCTCGGGTCGCCAGCCGCCCGTCGTTTCGCGCGCGCGCGCTTGCCGGCCGGCGCGGGTCTTCGGCTCGCAACCGCCCGGCCACCCGCCTGGATCTATCTCACCGCGCGATGGAACCCGGCGTCCTCCACCGCGCTTCGCAAATGAGCCGCGCCAGGGCGGCCGGTTCATGATAAGGTTCTCTTCCACGCCAGCCTCGCCAGGAGCCACCCTCTGAGCCGCGACCCCGCGCCCACCGCCAGTCCCGCGCCGCTTGCGGACGACACCATAGAAGCCGTTCAAGAGGGCCGCACACCTCTAGAGACCCTGGTTCTCGCCCAGCTGGACAACGAAAAGGCCCAGGACGTCATCTTCATCGATCTGAAGGACAAGAGTTCCGTGGCCGACGCCCTGGTGATCGCTTCGGGCCGCTCGCACCGGCACGTCGGGGCGATCGCCGACCACCTCCTGCGCGCGCTCAAGGACGGCGGTCATGGCAAGGCCAAGGTGGAGGGATTGCCGGCCTGCGACTGGGTTCTGATCGATGCGGGCGATCTCATTGTCCACCTCTTCCGCCCCGAGGTTCGAAGCTTCTACAACATCGAGAAGATCTGGTCGGTCGACGCGCCGGTCATCGCCGCCGCTCACTGAGGCCGCCGGCGCCGGGCATTCCGTGAAGATAACTCTGATTTGCATCGGTCGTCTTGGCGCGGCGCCGGAGGCGCGCCTGGCCTTGGACTGGGCCGAGCGGGCGAGCCTTTCGGGGCGAGTCTTGGGCCTGGGGCCTGTGGACGTGGTCGAGGTCGAGGCCAGAAAGGCGGGAAAAGCCGCCGAAGGCGAGGCGCTGCTCAGCCGGTTGGGCGGTGGTCATCTGATCGCCTGCGACGAGCATGGCGAGGCCAGAAGCTCGCGGGATTTCGCGGCGCTCCTTGGGCGCCTGCGCGATGACGGTGTTCGGCATCTGGTCTTCGCCATCGGCGGCGCCGATGGACTGGATCATTCGGTGCTGGACGCCTCGGCGAGACGTCTCGCATTCGGCCCACAGACCTGGCCGCACGCTCTGGTCCGCGCCATGCTGGCCGAACAGATCTACCGCGCCGCGACCATTCTGGCCGGAAGTCCCTATCATCGGGACTGAGCATCCCTTGAAAATCGGCGGTGCGGGCCGATGTCACATGTTGTTTAACTCTGATACGATAGATGTTCGCGTTTCACGCCATATTTTCGGCGTGGGCGGCAGTCATGGCGGAGCGTATGAAGCAGACTCTTCTGATCGGCGCGGCGGCGTTTGTTTTGGGCGCGGGCTCGATGGCTTATTTCAGCCAGACCGCGCGGGCGACTCCCGAGCCCAGGGCCGAGACCTATCATATGCTCGAGCTGTTCGGAAACGTGCTCGATACCGTCGATCGACAGTATGTGACGCCAGTCGACGACAAGAAACTGATCGAGGCGGCGCTCAACGGCATGCTCACCTCGCTCGATCCTCATTCGGACTATCTGAATCCGGAAGCCTACAACGAAATGCAGGACGAAACCCGGGGCGAATATGGCGGCCTGGGCTTGGAGATCACCAGCGAAGACGGCGTGGTCAAGGTGATCTCGCCCATCGACGGCACCCCCGCCGCCAAGGCCGGCATCAAGGCCGGTGACTATATCACCGCCGTCAATGGCCAGACCGTGCTGGGACTCAGCGTCAATGACGCGGTCAAGCAGATGCGCGGCAAGCCGGGCGAAACCGTGACCCTGACCATCGCCCGGGAGAAGACCGATCCCTTCGACGTGAAGCTTGTGCGTGAAATCATTCAGCCCAAGTCGGTCAGCTACCACGCCGAGGGCGACTACGGCTATGTGCGTCTCTCGAGCTTCAACGAAAAAGCCACTGATGAACTAAAAGCCGCGATCGACGATCTGCGCGCCAAGAACCCGCAGCTCAAAGGTCTGGTGCTCGATCTGCGCAACAATCCGGGCGGCCTTCTGGATCAGGCCGTGGGCGTATCCGATCTCTTTCTCAGCGGCGGAGAGGTCGTCTCCCAGCGCGGCCGCGACCCGCACGACATCGAACGTTACAACGCCAAGCCCGGCGCCAAGCTCGGCAATCTGCCGGTGGTGGTCTTGATCAATTCGGGGACCGCCTCGGCGGCGGAGATCGTCGCCGGCGCCTTGCAGGATCGCCACCGCGCCGAGATCGTCGGCCTCACCAGCTTCGGCAAGGGCTCGGTCCAGACGGTCATCCCGCTGCGCGGCGGCCTCGATGGCGCGGTGAAGCTCACCACGGCGCGCTACTACACGCCTTCGGGCCGCTCGATCCAGAAGACGGGCATAGAGCCCGACCTGGAGGTGGCCGAGACCCGCGAGGAAGCCCAACAGACCGCCAATGAGGCCTTCCAGTTCAGCGAGGCCAGTTTCCACAACGCGTTGAACGCCGATGAAGGCAAGACCCGCCAGGGCGCTCACCAGCCCGCCGAGGCGCCGCCGGCCGCCTTCGATGAGAAGAAAGGCGACTTCCAGCTCAGTCGCGCGCTTGAAGTGCTGAAATACGGCTCGGTTGAAGCCACGCCCAAACTGCCCAAGCCCACCGCGACCCTGGCCGAAGCGAATATCCTGCGCGCCGCACACGGAACGGCGGTAAAGCCCGGCACGGCGACGCCCGCGCCCGCGCCCGCCAAGCCGAACTAGGGCCGCGCCCCCCACCCCGCGCCCTTGGATCTTTCCCGCTTTCGCCCCAATGTGGGGGTGGTGCTGGCGCGGACGGACGGCAAGGTCTGGCTCGGCCGCCGCGCCGATACGCCCGGCCCGTATAACTGGCAATTTCCCCAGGGCGGCCTCGATGAAGGGGAGGCGCTCTATGAAGGCGCTTTGCGAGAGCTGCGCGAGGAGACCGGTGTCTCAAGCGTGAGCCTCATCGGCCGCACGAAGGATTGGCTCGCGTACGCCTTTCCTCCCGAACATGCCGGCTCCAAGATCGCCAAGGGCTGGCTCGGGCAAAAGCAGATCTGGTTCCTGTTCCGCTTCCTGGGCGATGAGCAGGAGATCGATCTTGGTCTGCATCACGAAGTCGAATTCGACAGCTGGCGCTGGGCCGATATCGGAGAGGCTCTCGACTTCGTCGTGCCCTTCAAGCGCGACACCTACCGCCAAGTGATAGAGACATTCACGCCCTTGCTGGCGGCCCCCTCAAGCTGATCTCGCCGATTGCCCTGTTCACCCAAGCGGCCAAGTCGGTATAGGTCGGCGGTCTTGGGGTTGAGAGAATTGTCTTGTCCGCACCGATCATAATGGTCCACGGCGCGTTCTGCGCCGGGTGGGTGTTCGAGGACTTTCGAAAGCCTTTCGAGCACGCCGGCCACGGGGTGATCACACCAGACCTGCCTGGGCATGCGCCCAACGCGCGGCCGGGTTCGGTCGCCGGACTTTCCATGCGCGACTATGCCAAGGCCGTCGCCAGGCTGTGCGCCGATCAGGCCTCGCCCCCGATCCTCATCGGCCACTCCTTGGGCGGGTTGGTGGCGCAACTCGCGGCGGCCGCCACGCCGGTGGAGGCCTTGATCCTGCTTGCGCCCTCGGCGCCTTGGGGGGTGCCGGGCGCGACCATGGAAGAGGGGATCACGGCCATGAGCCTCTATGCTCTAGGCCCTTTCTGGCTTCAGGCCATCGAACCCGACTATCCGGCCGCGCGACGGTACCTTTTTGATCGCCTGCCGAAAGCCGCGCGTCGGGCGACCTTCAAGAGGATGACCGCCGAGAGCGGCCTGGCGCTTTGGGAGACGCTGAACTGGTGGCTGGACCCTCAGGCCACAACCCTGGTTCGCGCCGGCGCGATCAAGGCTCCGGTGCTCGCCCTGGTCGGGGCCGATGACGCCATTCATCCGCCAACGACCGTCCGGAGTACGGCTTCACGCCTGGGCGGCGAGACTCGCGTGCTTCCGGGCATGGGTCACTGGCTGATGGGCGAACCCGGTTGGGAGGCCGTGGCCGAAGTCTGCCTCGCCTGGCTCGCCGAGCCTCGGACTCTCAACGCCGCCTGAAGAGGATCCGCGCCAGACCGAAAGCCGCCACGAGAGCCCAGGCCGCCTCCATCAAGAAGGCCGAAAGGTTGAAGTCCCGGCTCAGGGAAAACATCACCAGGCAGGCGCCGGCCAGGTTCATCAGCAAAGATGGCGCCTTTACCGGATCAAGCCGGCCCATCTGCGCACCGGCATAGGCCGCCAGCATGGTCACGACACCGGCGATGCCGGCGACGTCCGTCAGTTTCATCCAGCCATCTTGGTTAGGCTGTAGATCATGGTCGAGGTGTCGGCGGAGTGTTGCGAGGGCGTGCCATCCGCCTTGCGGTAGGTGGTGATCACTAGCGCCTCGTGGTTGGGCGGGCTGTCATGCTCCCAGGAGCGGGTGGTCAATTCCTGGGCGCCCGTAACGCTCTTGTCGTTCCGATACAGGCTCCACCCGCGGCCATCGACCGCCCAATTGTGCAAGGCGACCACGATCGGCTTGGCCGGAGCCTCCGGATCGATCGGGTGGACCACATCCACGTGGCACTGGGTCGGATTGGAGCCAGGCGCCAGGATCGTGAGCTGATATCCTTGGCGCTTTTCCACGAAATTGTCGCCCGAAGCCTTAAATCCGTTCGCCTTGGCCAGCTTCGCAAGATCACCACCAGCGACCGCTGGAATGCAAACATTGTCGAGCGTCGAGACCAACGCGATGGCCGCTGGATCCGTGGGCGGCGCTGGCGGGGTGGCGGTCGCGGCGGACGGCGCGGAGTCGGAGGGAGTGGCCGGCGCCGCGCTCGAATTGTTTGGCGCGGGCATCGGCATGGGCATCGGTTGACCGGGCGAGGTCTGCGGCTGCATCGGATCCAGTTGGGCCAGAGCCGTTGAGGCGAAGCCGGTAGCGGCGATCAGGCTGACGAGCGCGAGGCGCATGGCGGCGTCGAAGTCCCTTGCTATGCAACGGGGCGCGGTTGCCAAGAGGTCTGCCCCAAAACCTTCCTGGTCGTTCTAGCCAAACTCTCCGTCCGGGGTAAGAGGCGGTCTTAAGCGACCTCGATCGCCTCCTCGGCGAGGATTGTCAGGCCGGCGGGGGTTACATCGGCGAAGCCGCCCTTGACCTCATAGACAAGCTCTCGATCGCCGTCGTGAACATGGACGCGGCCGGGCTTCAGGGTGGTCATGAACGGCGCGTGGCCGGCCAGCACACCGAAATCACCCTCCGAGCCCGGCGCATCAACCTGATCGACGGCGCCGCTGAAGAGCTCGCGCTGCGGCGAGACCAGGGAAAAGTGGAGTTTCTCCGCCAACTAGGCCTCCGCCGCCATCTTTTCGGCCTTGGCCACGGCCTCGTCGATGTTGCCGACCATGCGGAAGGCGCTCTCCGGAAGATGATCGTACTCGCCTTCGCACACCGCCTTGAACGAACGGATGGTGTCTTCGAGAGAGACGAACACGCCGGGCTGGTTGGTGAAGGCCTCGGCCACGTGTAGCGGCTGGGAGAGAAACTGGCTGATCTTGCGCGCCCGGGCCACGGTGATCTTGTCCTCTTCGGAAAGCTCGTCCATGCCCAGAATGGCGATGATGTCCTTCAGCGCCTTGTATTGCTGCAGGATTTCCTGAACACGGCGAGCCACCTGATAGTGTTCGTCGCCGATGACCAGCGGGTCGAGAATCCGCGAGGTGGAGTCCAGCGGATCGACGGCCGGAAAGATGCCCATGGCGGCGATGTCGCGGCTGAGCATGGTGGTGGCGTCGAGGTGGGCGAAGGACGTGGCTGGCGCCGGGTCGGTTGGGTCGTCGGCCGGGACGAAGATCGCCTGCACCGAGGTGATCGATCCCTTGGTGGTGGAGGTGATGCGCTCCTGCAGGGCGCCCATTTCCGTCGCCAGCGTCGGCTGATAGCCCACCGCGGAGGGGATGCGGCCCAGCAGCGCCGACATTTCCGAGCCGGCCTGGGTGAAGCGGAAGATATTGTCGATGAAGAGCAGCACGTCCTTGCCCTCCTCATCGCGGAAGTATTCGGCTTGGGCGAGACCGGAGAAGGCCACGCGGGCGCGGGCGCCGGGGGGTTCGTTCATCTGACCGTAGACCAGGGCGCAACGCGAGCCCTCCGTGGATCCGCCGTGCTCCTTGGGGTCCACGTTCACCTTCGACTCGATCATTTCGTAATAGAGATCGTTGCCTTCGCGGGTGCGCTCGCCGACGCCGGCGAGCACCGAATAGCCGCCATAGGCCTTGGCAATGTTGTTGATCAGCTCCTGCATGGTCACGGTCTTGCCGACGCCCGCGCCGCCGAACAGACCGATCTTGCCGCCCTTGGTGTAGGGGCACAGAAGGTCGATGACCTTGATGCCGGTGACGAGGATTTCTGCCGAGGTGGTCTGATCGGCGAACGACGGCGCCTCTCGGTGGATGCTGGCGCGGCGGTTGTGCGGAATGGGGCCAGCCTCGTCCACCGGCTCGCCGATGACGTTCATGATCCGGCCAAGACACCCCGGGCCCACCGGCACGGTGATCGGCGCGCCGGTGTCGACCACCGGGTGGCCGCGGGTCAGACCCTCGGTGGTGTCCATGGCGATGGCGCGCACGGTGTTTTCACCCAGGTGCTGGGCGACCTCGAGCACCAAGCGGAACGGCTCGCCGCTGCGCTGGTCGGTGTTGGTGGTCTCCAGCGCCGAAAGGATCGCCGGCAAATGGCCGTCGAACTCGACGTCGACCACGGCGCCGATGATCTGGACGATATGGCCGGTGGCGACGCCGGGCGGCAAGGCCCGGGCTTCCTTGGCGGGGGCTTCAATGGTGTCGGTGCTGGACATGGCGGAACTCGTCCTTCTTGAGGTCGGCTAGAGCGCTTCGGCGCCGGAGATGATCTCGATCAGCTCCTTGGTGATCTGGGCCTGGCGGGTGCGGTTCTTGATCAGGGTGAGGGCGCCGATCATATCGCCGGCGTTGCGGGTGGCGTTGTCCATGGCGGCCATCTGGGCGGCGTAGAAGCCGGCCTGGTTTTCCAGCATGGCCGAAAAGATCTGGGTGGTGATGTTGCGCGGCAGTAGAGTGTTGAGAATAGCCGTCTCGTCCGGCTCATACTCATAGCCGGCGCCCTTCAGATCGATGGTCGCGCCACCGGCGGCGACCTCGGCGGGCACCAGTTGGCGACGGGTCGGAACCTGGCTAACCACCGAGGCGAAGCGGTTGAAGTACAGAGTGACCACGTCCGCCTCGCCGGCCGCGAACCTGGCGATGATCGTGTCCGCCACGCCCTGGGCGGTGGCCAGATCGGCCACGGCGCCGGCTTCCACGGACTCGATGATGCGCTCGCCAAAGGGCCGCTTCAGTTGATCGCGGGCCTTGCGGCCTACCGTCAGGATCGAGATCTGTTTCCCCTCGGCAAGGCGAGCGACGATGTGTTCGCGTGCGGCGCGGATGATCGAGGAGTTGAAACCGCCGGCGAGACCCCTGTCGAAGGTCGCGACGACGACGAGTTCCTTATCGTCCCGGCCAGTTCCGATCAGGAGCGGCGGCGCGCCGGCGCCAGACACACCGGCGGCGAGATTGGCGATCACCCCGGCCATGCGCTCGGCGTAGGGCCTAGCGTTTTCCGCCGCCTCGCGCGATCGGCGCAGCTTGGCCGCGGCGACCATCTGCAGCGCGCGCGTTATTTTCTGCGTCGCCTGGACGCTGGCGATCCTGTTGCGCAGATCCTTGAGACTGGCCATTCCGGCTTGAAGTCCCCTTAGGCGAACGTTTTGGCGAACGAGTCGAGTATTTCGACGAGTTGGCCTTCGAGTTCGCTGGTCAGGGCCTTCTGGGTGCGGATCGCATCCAGCAGATCGGCATGCTGGCCATGGATTCGGGCCAGCAGCTCGGTTTCGAAGGCGCCAACCTTGTCCACGGAGATCGCGTCCAGATAGCCACGGGTGCCGGCGTAGAGCACGATCACCTGTTCCTCGGCCTGAAGCGGCGAATACTGGGGCTGCTTGAGAAGCTCGGTGAGCCGCTCGCCCCGGGCCAGCAGGCGCTGGGTGGAGATGTCGAGGTCGGAGCCGAACTTAGCGAAAGCCGCCATCTCGCGATATTGCGCCAGTTCGCCCTTCAGAGGGCCCACGGCGGTCTTCATGGCCTTGATCTGGGCGCTGGAGCCCACCCGCGACACCGACAGGCCGACGTTCATCGCCGGGCGGATGCCCTGATAGAATAGGTCCGTCTCCAGGAATATCTGGCCGTCGGTGATCGAGATCACATTGGTGGGGATATAGGCCGACACGTCGTTGGCCTGGGTCTCGATGATCGGCAGGGCGGTGAGCGACCCGCTGCCGAAGCTGTCGTTGAGCTTGGCCGCGCGCTCGAGAAGGCGCGAGTGGAGGTAGAAGACGTCGCCCGGATAGGCTTCGCGTCCGGGCGGGCGGCGCAGCAGCAGGCTCATCTGGCGATAGGCCACCGCCTGTTTGGAAAGATCGTCATAGATGATCAGGGCGTGCATGCCGTTGTCGCGGAACCACTCGCCCATGGCGCAGCCGGAGAACGGCGCCAGGAACTGCAGCGGCGCCGGCTCCGAGGCGGTGGCCGAGACGACGATGGTGTAGTCGAGGGCGCCCCGCTCCTCGAGGGTCTTGACGATCCGCGCCACGGTAGAGCGCTTCTGGCCGATCGCCACATAGATGCAGTATAGCTTGGCCTTCTCGTCGTCGGCGGCGTTGACCTGCTTCTGATTGAGGATGGCGTCGACGGCCACGGCGGTCTTGCCGGTCTGGCGGTCGCCGATGATCAACTCGCGCTGGCCCCGGCCGATCGGCACCAGGGAGTCGATGATCTTAAGGCCCGTCTGCACCGGCTCGTGCACTGACTTGCGCGGAATGATGCCCGGGGCCTTGACGTCCACGCGGCGGCGCTCGGCGATATCGGTAATCGGCCCCTTGCCATCTATGGGTTCGCCCAGCGGGTTGACCACCCGGCCGAGCAGGCCCTTGCCCACCGGCACGTCGACGATTTCGCCGAGACGGCGGACTTCATCGCCCTCGGCGATCTGGGCGTCGGCGCCGAAGATCACGATACCGACGTTGTCACGCTCTAGGTTGAGGGCCATGCCCTTCACGCCGGCGGAAGGGAACTCCACCATTTCGCCGGCCTGGACCTGATCGAGACCGAACACCCGCGCGATGCCGTCGCCGACCGACAGCACCTGACCCACGTCCGAGACGTCGGCTTCGACGCCGAAGTTGGCGATCTGTGATTTGAGGATGTCCGAGATTTCGGCGGCGCGAATGTCCATGGAAGGCTCTTTAAGCTCTCTTGAGGGCGAACTTGAGGGAATCGAGCTTCGACTTGAGCGAGGCATCGTAGAGGCGCGAGCCCACACGCACCTTGACGCCGCCGAGGATGGCGGGATCGACGCGGGTCTCGATCTGGGGGTCTTTGCCGAGCGCGGTGCGCAGGGCGGCGGCGAGGCTGCTAGTCTGGGCGTCGGTGAGCGGAACGGCCGTGGTCACCTGGGCCGAGACAAGCCCACGGCGGGCGGCGGCCAGGCGTTCGAAGGCGGCGATGATCGGCAGGAGCGCCAAGGCGCGACGATTGGCGGCCACGAGACCGAGAAACTTGATGGTCGTGGAACTCATTGAAGCCCGCTTGGCGATCGCGTCGAGACCGGCGGCCTTTTCCTCGGCTGGATATTTCGGCGAGGCGATCAGGGCGCGGAGGTCGGCGCTTTCGGCGATCATCGCCTTGAGGGCCTTGAGGTCGTTCTCGACGGCGCTGAGCACATTGGTCTCGACGGCGAGATCGAAAAGGGCTCGCGCATAACGCGCGCCCACATCGCTCGCCTGGGAATCGTCAGCCACTTGAACCGCCTGAGTGTCGCCATCTGGGCCGGACATCGGACAGGCGTCCAAATCCGGCGTAAAGGCTTGATTGCGCCTGAAGAACAGCACGACGCGAGTGAAGCCGAAAAGCCCCCCTCGCCCGAAGCCGGGCGCCTGATAACACGCACACTACGGCGCCGCAACATTGGCTGGGCGACGGTGTGTTCGAACCGTATTGCCACCCATCCGGCGCGCCGCCAAACTCGGGGTGAAGGAAACGTTTCGAGGATCGCTCCATGACCGAGAAAACCGGCGCCATCGACCCGACGCGCGCGCAGTTCGACACCTTCAAGGCGCTGCCCCGCGATGAGCCGATCCAGATGCTCAATCTGATCCGGCTACGGCCGATGGCCGACTATCCGGCCGATCATCCCAATCACGGCAAGGGCATGACGGGAAGGGAGGCCTATCGAGCCTATGGGGCCGACACCACCGGGGTCTACGCCAAGGTGGGACTCAAACAAATCTGGGCGGGGAGGCCAGAGGTCGTGGTCACCGGCCCTATCGATGAGCGTTGGGACCTGGCGTTCATTGCCGAATACCCCAGCGCCGGCGCTTTCCTGGCCATGGTCACCGACCCGCTCTACCGGGAACACGTCAAGCACCGAACCGCGGCGGTGGAAGACAGCCGCCTGATTCGCCTCGCCCCGATGACGCCGGGAAAAGGCTTCGGCGATTAGCCAGGAACCGGGGCCAAACCTTCGCGTTAAGCGTATGCGGTGGTGGTGACTGGGGGCGTTCGGGCCTCCCGGCCGCGCGCATTCATCCTGCTGGAGAGTCCCCATGGCCGACGGCGCCCAAACTCCCTCGAAGCCTTTCTTGAGCGACGTGAAAACATTGCGCGCCCGGGCTCGAAAGAGCATCGCCGATGGCGCGGTCACCTCGACCTACAAGGGCGACCCCAAACACACGGTGGAGCTTCTTCAATCGGTTCTGGCCACCGAAATCGTGTGCGTTCTGCGCTACACCATGCATTCCGTGGCCGCGACGGGTCTTGCCAGCGAAGCGGTCAAGGCCGAGTTCGCCGAACACGCCAAGGAAGAGCAGGAACATATGCTGGCGGTGGCCGAACGGATCACCGAGCTCGGCGGCGAACCCGATTTCAATCCCGAAGGCCTGGCCAGCCGGTCCGCCTCGGAATATTCCACCGGCCCCAGCCTCGTCGACATGATCAAGGAAAACCTGATCGCCGAGCGGATCGCCGTCGATCACTACCGCGAACTCATTCGCTATTTCGGCGAAGACGATCCCACCACCAAGCGCATGCTCGAATGGATCCTTTCCGTGGAAGAGGAGCACGCCAACGACATGACCGACCTTCTCACGTCGCATGAAGGCTCCTCAAAACCTGGCCATTGAGCCTCGCCGGTTGCCACGGGCCGCGATCTGCGCTTTGAGGGGCGCCTCTTCAACGCCTCGCAAGGACTCATGAAAGACCCTCTGAAAACCGGCTTCGCCGAACGACTGACCGCCGCCCAGGAAGCCAAGAAAGCTTTGGTGGCGAAATTGAAGCCGAAGCCGATGGTGACGGCGCCGGTTTTCGAGAGCCGCGAACAAATCCGCGAAAGGGAGCTTGCCGCCGTGCGCGCCGCTCGCGCCGAGGCCAAGGAAGCGGCTCGTCTGGAGGCGCTCGCTCGCGAAGAAGCCGCTCTCGAAGCCAAGCGCGGCGAACGCAAGGAGCGCAAGGCCCTCACCAAGGCCGAGCAGAAAGCCCGCCGCGACGCCAAATACGCCGCTCGCAAGGCGCGGCGTTAGGCGCCCTCACCCCACCGCGTCGAGCCGGCTGATCACGCTTTTCTTCGCCCAGTGATGGGACACGTTGTTGCGGAACCAGACTGGGCGATCCGTCAGGAAATCGGTCTCCAGCCATAGGCGCTTGAGGTGCCTGATCTTGCCGGCCACGCGATCGTCCTTGTAGGGCTGGCGTCCGTGCAGGACGTGGTAGTTGTTGATGAACTGCATATCCCCCGGCTGGAAATCCATCAGCACGCTATAGGCTCCGCCCTGGGCCTGATCCTGCATCCATTCCAGCGCGTCGCGGGCCTTGGCCGTCAATCTCGGCGCGTCGGCATGTCGCTGCGAAGCTAGGATGTAGGCGCGGATCAGGCGCACGAAGAGGCGCCCCCCCTGGCGGGTGAAGACGGGCATCTCATACCAGCCCCGAGCGCCCGGCCTTTGCTCGCCACGCATGTCATAGGGCTGAGGCTTGTAAAGTTCGGCCGCCAAATCAGGGTGCTGGCGGACCAGGGCGTTGTGCAGGCTCACCGAATTGCAGACCGCCGAGGCGCCGCCGCTGACGCCGGTGCGCAGGCAGAGGAGCCCCACCAGATCGGAGCCATCGCAGTGAAAATCGAGGCCGATCTCGCCCAGCTCGTTGCCGCGCGCGGTGGGATCATCAAAGGTCTTGCCCTGGTCGGTGACGTCGCCCAGCACATGGCCATGATGGTTCTGCGCCCAGGGTCGGCCGAGGTGCGCGCCGATGCCCCAATAGGCCAGGCACATCTCATCGTTGGACCAGCGGTCGCGCGGCAGGCCGCGGATCACCGCGAAGCCGCGGCCGTCCATCAGTTCGCGCTCGATCCCGCGCAGGCGCGCGGACAGCGTAGGCAGCGGAAAGTCGCCCTTTCCGAGATCGAGAAAATCCTCGGACTTAGCGCGGGCGTAGGTGATCGCGGCCTCGACCTCGGCGACTTCAGCAGGGCTCAGGAGTTCCGTCCAGGCGGCCGGATCGCGCATGTCCTCGGCGCGCCACTCGCATTTGGGTTCGAGGATCTGAACGTCCATTGCTCTCTCCTGGAAGCTTATTCCGCCGCCATGGCGAAAGGCGCGGCCTTGGCCCCGCGTAACAGCCTGCCGGGGAGCGCGCCGGTGGGTTCGCCGTCGCGATAGGTGATCTCGCCGGCCACAATGGTGGCCACATAGCCGCTGGCCTTCTGGATCAGCCGCCGGCCGCCGGCGGGCAGGTCGTAGACAACCTGGGGCGCGTGCAAGGTCAGGCCCTCATAGTCGATCACATTGAGATCGGCCCGATAACCCGGCGCGATCAGGCCACGATCATGCAGGCCGACGGTGCGGGCGGTGTCGTGAGTCTGGAGCTTGATAACCTCCTCAAGGGGGATTTTCGGCCCACGGGTGCGATCCCGCGTCCAGTGGGTGATCATCGAGGTGGGGAAACTGCCGTCGCAGATCATGCCCACATGGGCGCCCCCATCGGAGAGACCGGGCACGGTGTTGGGGTCGAGGATCATGGCGTGCACCGCGTCCAGCGATCCCTCGGCATAGTTGAGAAACGGCACATAGAGCATGCCGCGTCCGCCACGTTCGAGCATGTGCTCCAACGCCACCGCCTCGGGCTGCACGCCCCGCGCCTCGGCGATGGCGCCAACGGTGGTGTCGGCCGTGGGTTCGTAATCGGGCGGATCGCTCAGCAGATGCATGCGGCCCCAGGCCGTGGGCATCCGGCGCGCACCGTCGCGCGGCGGGTCGGCCAGCAGAGCTTCAAGAAGGCCGGGAGCCGAGAGGCGCTGGACTCGGTCGGCGAAGGAAAGGCCGGCGATCTGGCGATAGGCCGGATACTGGCTGAACGGATTGACGGTCAGCTCCAGCCCCAGCAGTACGCCCACCGGCCGCGCGGCGACCTGAGCCTTCATCGGCAGGCCGGCGGCGACCGCGTCGCCCAGAGCGGCCAGCAGGGTCCGGTAGCCCTGAGGGTCGAGCGGGCCCTGCGCCAGAGTGAACGACAGCGGCCGGCCGCTCCGCTCGGCGATCCGGCGCAGCATGGCGAACTCCATCTTCGGATCGGTGAAGTCCGATACAAATTGCAGCACGCCCTTGCCGGCGGCGGCCAGACCCATGGCGATGCCGGAAAGCTCGTCTTCTCCGGCGGTGAGGGTGGGCGTCGGCGCCCCGTCGCTGGTGCGGTGATTGAGGGTTCGGGAGGTCGTGAAGCCCAAGGCGCCGGCCTCCACCGCGCGCCTGGCTATGGCCGACATGGCGGCGATATCGGCGGCCGTCGCCGGTTCGCGATTGGCCCCGCGCTCGCCCATGACGAAAACACGCAGGGCGGCGTGCGGAAGCTGGCTGCCGATATCGACGTCGAACTGGCGCGCGTCCAGGGCGTCGAGATAGTCGGGATAGCTTTGCCAGTTCCAGGGCAGGCCCTCCGAGAGCACCGGGAAGGGAATGTCCTCCACGCCTTCCATAAGGCGAACCAGCCGGTCGTGGTCGTCATCCTTGCAGGGGGCGAAGCCCACGCCACAATTACCCATCACCACGGTGGTGACGCCATGCCAAGAGGAGGGCTGCATGCGCCCATCCCAGGTCGCCTGGCCGTCATAATGGGTATGGATATCAACGAAGCCTGGAGTGACGATCCGGCCGTTGGCGTCGATCTCCGCGGCGCCGGCGCCCTCGATCCTGCCCACGGCCGCGATCAGGCCGTCCTTGACCGCCACATCCGCCTCGATGGGCGCGCCACCGGAGCCGTCGAACACCCGTCCGCCGCGGATCACCAGATCGTAGGCCCGTTCCATGGCCATCTCCCATCACACAGACTTATCGTTGATCACACCATACGCTCTTCATCGGCTTGGAAAAGTCTCCGCGGAGACAAGCGCCGCATTTGGCCGATCGCTTCTGGCAGGTGGGCGGGGAAGGCCCATATCCTGTTCGCCGGCTTTCATTATCCAATCGGCGCCCTAAGGTTCGGCCACGCTTGGTCTGACGTTCATTCTGAAAACGAGAGCTTCGCCATGGATTCTCCCGCGCTCGACACCCCCTCCCTTCGCCACCATCGCGCCGGCCGCGGCAAGATTTATGACTCGATCATCGACACCATCGGTGACACGCCCCTGGTGGGCCTGCCCCGGCTCACCGCCAAGCTCAAGCCACGCGGCGAGGTGGTGGCCAAGCTGGAGTTCTTCAATCCGCTCGGCTCGGTGAAGGACAGAATTGGCGTGGCCATGATCGAGGCCCTGGAAGCCAAGGGCCTGATCAAGGAAGGCACGACCATCGTCGAGCCCACCAGCGGCAACACCGGCATTGCGCTGGCCTTCGTGGCCGCGGCCAAGGGCCTCAAGTTGATCCTGGTGATGCCGGAGAGCATGTCGCTGGAGCGCCGCAAGATGCTGCTGCTCTTGGGCGCCAAGCTTGAGCTCACCCCGGCGGAGAAGGGCATGGCCGGCGCCGTGGCCCGCGCTCGCGAGTTGCTGGCGGAAACGCCAGGGGCCGTCATGCCTCAACAGTTCGAAAACCCCGCCAATCCGGCGATCCATCAGATCTCCACCGCCGAGGAGATCTGGAACGACACCGCCGGGCGAGTGGATGTGGTGGTCTCCGGCGTCGGCACGGCCGGCACGATCACCGGCGTCGGCCATGGATTGAAAGCTCATAAGCCGTCGGTGCGCATGGTGGCGGTCGAGCCCAGCGGCTCGCCTGTGCTTTCCGGCGGCCAGCCAGGGCCTCACAAGATCCAGGGGATCGGCGCCGGCTTCGTGCCGGCGATCCTCGATCGCGGGGTGATCGACGAGATCGTGCTGGTCTCCAACGAGGACTCTTTCGCCATGGCGCGCCTCTGCGCCAAGGAGGAAGGCCTTCCGGTTGGCATATCTTCCGGCGCGGCCTTGACGGCCGCCTTTGACGTCGCCTCGCGCGCGGACATGGCCGGCAAGCTGATTGTGGCCATCATCCCCAGCTTCGCCGAGCGGTATCTCTCCACGGCGCTCTTCGACGGGCTGTGACCGACGTCTATGGCGCCGAGAAACGCTCGGCGGTGATGCGCCGGGTCAAGGCCAAAGGCACCGGACCCGAACTCGCCGCCCGTCGCCTGGTGTGGTCGCTGGGCGGTCGCTACCGCCTCAACCGCGCCGATCTACCCGGCAAGCCTGACATCGTGCTGGCCGGCAGGCGCCTGGCGATATTCGTCCACGGCTGCTTCTGGCACGGCCATGATTGCGCCAGGGGCGCCCGCGTCCCCAAGGCCAACCAGCCCTATTGGATCGCCAAGATCACCAGGAACCGCGCGCGCGACACCACCGCCCGGAAAGCGCTCGAAGCCGCCGGCTGGCGCGTGGAAACGATCTGGGAATGCAGGCTCAAAGACGCGGCGGCGCTTGAGGCGGAGGTGACGGATTGGCTGCGCACCTCCTCTCCCCATCCCCACGCGAGGGACCCGGGGGCGGAGCGCCTTCGAGCCGTGAAAGAGGAGACGAAGGCGGCAAAGCCTAGGCTGCGTGCGCCGCGCTCCCGTGAAATACCAGGAACGCCCCGCCGGCGATGAGGACGAAGCCCAGGCCCTGCACCGGCGTCACCTTCTGGCCCAGGTAGAGAACGGAGAAGGCCACGAATACCGCAAGGGTGACCACCTCCTGGATGGCCTTCAATTCGGCGGCCGAATAGACCCCGCTCCCCCACCGATTGGCCGGCACGGCGAGGCAATATTCAAAGAAGGCGATCCCCCAGCTGGCCACGATCACCAGCCACAGCGGCCGATCCTTGAACCTCAGGTGCCCGTACCAGGCGAAGGTCATGAAGACGTTCGAGCAGATCAGAAGAGCGATCGGAGCGAGGCGGGCGAAGAAGCTGGGCATCTCGCCATTTCGTCCTCCTCCACGCCGCGCGTCAACGAAGCGCGAGGCTTGGCGGACGCCCTCGTTGTCGGGCCGCGATCCAATTGACAGGCCCGCGGTTTGGGCTCCAATCGCGCTTGATGGTCGAACTGCACTATTTCCCGGATAACGCCAGTCAGTTCCCTCACATGATGCTGCGGGAAATCGGCTGCCCATTCGAGCTGCGGCTGGTCGATCGCCGGCAGGATGTCCAGAAGAGCGCGGCCTATCTGAAGCTCAATCCCAACGGAAAGATTCCGGTGCTGGTGGACGAGGGCCAGGCGATCTTCGAGACCGGCGCCATCGGCCTTCACCTAGCCGACAAGTTCCCGCAAGCCGGGCTTGCGCCGCTCCCGGGCGCGCCAGAGCGGGCCCAGTACTACAAGTGGATGGTGTTCCTGGCCTGCGTGCCCCAGGCGGAGTTCCGAGCCTGGTTCTATCCGCACGAATTCATCGACGATCCGGCCCTGGCCCCCCACGCCAAGGCCGCCGCCAACACCCGGCTGATGGGCGTTTTCGAGCGGATCGCCGCCCAGCTGGGCGAGGGGCCCTGGCTGATCGGCGAGCGGTTCTGCGCGGCCGACCTCTATCTGTTGATGATGATCCGCTGGGGCTCGGCGTTGCCGCTATCGCCAGCCAAGACTTTTCCCCAGATCGCCGCTCACGCGGAGCGCACGCTGGCCCGCCCTGCCGTCCAGGCGACCTTCGCCGCCGAAGGGGTTGGGCCGCCATTTGTCTAAGAAGTGGCGGCGCAGGTTCCGCTTGCGGTTGTCTCTCCACCGTCGCTAGGGTTTTGAAGAAACGACGGCGGACCAACTTCGGCATGTCCGACATCTTCATCTCTCACGCTCGCTCGACGGCGCTCCAGGCCCGGCAGATGGCCGACGCCCTGCGCGCCATGGGCTATGGCGTCTGGCTCGACGATGACCTCCCCGCCCACCGCGCCTATACCGGGGTGATCGAGGAGCAGTTGAAGGCGGCCAAGGCGGTTGTGGTGATCTGGTCTGCCGAGGCGGCGCAATCGGAGTGGGTGCAGTCCGAGGCCGACAAGGCGCGAGCCGATCACAAGCTCGTCCAACTCACCATCGACGGCGGCGCCCTGCCCATGCCATTCGAACGTATCCAGTGCGCCAACCTGACGGGCTGGACCGGTGACGCCGACGCCCCGGGCTGGCGCAAGGTGGTGAGCAGCGTGAGAGATCTCGTGGGCGCGCCGGTCGCGCCGCCGCGAAGCACTTCCCATGCCGGCGCGCGGATCGTTGAGCCGCTGCTAGCGGTGTTGGCGTTCGATAATCTCTCCGGCGACGCCGAAATGGCCTATTTCTCCGATGGCGTGTCCGAGGAAATTCTCCAGACCGTGGCGCGCGGGGCTGAGCTCAAGGTGATCGGCCGGGGCTCAAGCTTCCAGTTTCGAGGCGCTGACAAGGCCGCCGCCCACGTGGCGAAAACCTTGAAGGCCACCCATGTGCTTGACGGCTCGGTGCGGCGCAGCGGCGCCAAGGTGCGCATTTCGGCCAATCTGATAGAATGCGCCGGCGAGACGACGTTGTGGTCCGACCGCTTCGACCGCGAACTTTCCGACGTCTTCGTATTGCAGGACGAGATTGCCGGCGCCGTCGCCGCCGCCCTTAAGGTCGCCTTCGCGCCGGCCGTGCGGGCCGAGACCGTCGATCCAGCCGCCTACACCCTCTACCTCCAGGCGCGCGAGATCCGCAATCGCGGCCTACTCTCACCGGCGACCATGACGAAGGTGATCGCCTTGCTGGATGAGGCCACCCGGCGGGCGCCCAATTTCGCCCGCGCCTGGGAGTTTCTGGCGGCCATGAAGGTCGAACATCTGAGGTTCAATGAAGATCGCACGAAGCGGGCGAGTGGGCGCGCTGACGTGGTGGCGTCGGCCGAGAGGGCGCTCACGCTGGATCCTGGACTTGGCGGCGCCTATCAGGCCCTCGGCCAGTTGGAGCCGTTCGCCTGCTTCGCGGAGCGGGAGGCGCGGCACATGAAGGCTCTGGCGCTGGCGCCAGGCGATCCGACGGTGATCACCAACGCCAGCCTGTTCTTCGCCGAGGTCGGGCGGCTTCGCGAGGCCCTGGAACAGGCCCGCCAAGCCTACGAACTCGACCCGATGTATCCCTGGGCGGCCAGTTGGTTCGCCACGACCCTCGAGTTCTCCGGCCAGGCTAGGGAGTGCCGCGCCCAATGGCGCGATTTCCTCGCTCAATGGCCCGACAACGAGCTCATCCTTTGGGGCGCGCTCTGCGCCACCATCAACTATGGCGACTGGTCATGGTTCGATGAATTGGTGAGGGTGGCGCATAAAGTCGGGTTCGACAGCCCGACGTTGCGCAGGGCCATCTTATGGGGCGAAACGGTCCGCACCCTCCGACCGGACCTCATCGCCGGTCGGATGGCGCACGTCCGGCAAAGGCTCGCAGATACCGGCGTCCTGCCGATTGTCGAATTCACGATTATCTACAGCCTTGGCCTCAAGGACGAGGCCTTCGACCTGATCGACAAAGCCTCCTTCGCCTACATGCGCGACGCCGATACCGACTCACCGAACGGCCAGGCGGGCCCATCGATGATGTTCAGCGTCAACCACGCCGGCGACATGATGCGCGACGCCCGCTTCATCGGCCTGTGCGCCAAGCTTGGGCTTTGCGACTATTGGGTGAACACTGGCCGTTGGCCGGACTGCGCAGAGGACGGCGTGCTGCCCTACGACTTCAGAGCCGAGTGCCAACGGCGTGTCGGCGAGGCCAATGGCGACAATCAGGCGAGCTGAGCGATCTCGGCGCTGATCTCCCACAGCCTTTCGGCGTCCTGGTCGTTCCGGCCGGCGGCGGACGGGGCGACGAGCTTGCGCTTGGTCCAGTAGCCGCCGGTTCGGCCGGCTACCGCTTCGGAACTGGCGAGATAGACAAGCGTGTCGGCGCCTTTGGCGGGAGTCAGGAAAAAAGGCCTGAACAGGTTGAAGACGTATTTCAGCGGCCCGCCCATATCGGCGCCAAATCCCGTCGATACCCCGCCCGGATGGAAGCAGTTGGCGGTCACACCCGAGCCTTCCAGACGACGAGCCAGGGCGCGGGTCCAGAGCACATTGCACAGCTTGGCGCGGCCATAGGCGCCCATGGCGGAATATCTTCGCGCCGATTGCAGATCGGTGAAATCCAGAGACCCGAAGCTGTGCGCCATCGAAGAGGTGCTGACGATGCGCGCGTCGGCGCTCAGGCTCGGGCGAAGGGCCTCCGTCACCACGAAATAGGCCATGTGATCGACCGCGAAGGTCATCTCCAACCCATCGGCGGTCACCTCCCGCTGGCCGAAGATCGCGCCGGCGTTATTGACCAGAACGTCGATCCTTGGGGCCTTTTCGGCCACGGCCGTCCCGGCCGCCTTCATGGCGCTGATTGTTGTGAGATCGGCCTGAACCCAGTCGTGGGCCGCATCCGGGCCCAGGATCTTCAGACGCGCGAGCAAGGCCTCAGCCTTATCGGCGCTCCGCGCGACAAAGACGATCCGCGCGCCCATGCCGGCCAGCATCTCCGCCGCCGCCTGGCCGATCCCGGAAGTGGCCCCGGTGATCACAACCGTCTTGTTCTTCATCAGTCCACCCTTCGGGCGCGCCGCCTAGATATAGAGCTTCACCGCGCCGTCACCACCACCTCGGTCGTCACCGAATTGGCGATGAAGCAATCGCCGTGGGCTGCGGCGTGCAGGGCGGCGAGTTCCTCGGTGCTCGGCCAGCGCGGACCAGCGAAGGTGACAGCCGGCGATAGGGTCACCCAGGTCATGGCGAGCTTGCCGGCGGCGTTGCGGCCCAACGTCCCCTCCGCGTGGTCCTGATAGGTCTCGACAATGAAGCCGGCGCGGCTGGCGTGATCGAGGAACCACAGCATATGGCAGGCGCTCAAAGAGGCGGTGAAGGCGGCTTCCGGATCCACCGCGCCGGCCCTCGAATAGGGCGCGGGAACGACGCTGGGCGAGGCGGATCCTTCGACCACCAAGCCATCGTCGAAAGTTAGGGTATGGACGCGGCTGTAGCGGCGCTTGATGAAATCGCCATCGCCCAGCGACCAGCTCACCGTGACCCGGTGGTGGCTCACGGCGCGTTCAGAACGCCTCCGCCGGCAGGGCCATGACCACCGCCGAGCCGGTTTTGAGCTTGGCCAGTCGAGCGCCGGCGTCGGGCAGCACCCGTTCCAGGAAATAGCGGCCGACGATCAGCTTGTTGGCGAAGAAGGGATCGGTCTGGCCCGAGGCGATGGCGTCGTTCGCCACCTTGGCCATCAAGGTCCACATATAGGTGAGACCCGTCAGGCCGAAGAGATGCATATAGTCTGTCGAGGCGGCGGCGGCGTTGTCGGGATTGGCAAGACCATTTTTCATCAGCCACAAGGTGGCGTCCTGGAGTTGGGCCTTCACCGCCGCGAGGGCTTCCAAAAATGGCGTTAGGGCCTCATCGGAGGCGTGCGCTTCCACATAGGCGTCGATCTCGGCAAAGAAGGTCATCACCGCGCGGCCGCCATTGGCCGCCAGCTTGCGCCCGACAAGGTCCAGCGCCTGGATGCCGTTCGTGCCCTCGTAGATCAGGGCGATGCGGCTGTCGCGAAGGTATTGGCTGGCCGGGAAATGTTCGGTGAACCCGGCGCCGCCGTGCACCTGCATGGCATCCGAGCAGATGTTGAAGCCACGGTCGGTGAGATAGCCTTTCAGCACCGGCGTCATCAGGCCCATGTAGTCCGAGGCCTTGGCGCGGACCGCTTCGTCCGGGTGGCCGTGGGCCAGGTCCCCGTGCAGGGCGGTCCAAAAGAGAAAAGCGCGGCCGGCCTCCAGAATGGCGCGGGCGTCCATGAGCATGCGTCGCACATCCGGATGGACGATGATCGGATCGGCCGGGCCGTCGGGATTCCGCGGCCCGGTCAGCGCCCTGCCTTGCAGACGGTCATGAGCGAACGCGGCGGCCGCCTGATAGGCCGCCTCGCCCTGAGCCAGACCCTGCAATCCGACGCCGAGCCGCGCCTCGTTCATCATCACGAACATCAGGGCGAGACCGCGGTTCTCCTCGCCCACCAGCCAGCCGATCGCCTCCTCATAAACCATGACGCAGGTGGCGTTGCCGTGGATGCCCATCTTCTCCTCCAGGCCGGCGCAGATCACCTTGTTGCGCTCACCGAGCGCCCCATCCTGAGCGGGAATGAACTTAGGCACGATGAAGAGGCTGATGCCCCGCGTCCCCGCCGGCGCGCCCTCGATCCTCGCCAGGACCAGATGGACGATGTTGCCGGCCAGATCGTGCTCGCCGCCGGAGATCCAGATCTTCTGGCCGCTGATCCTGTAGGTCCCATCGCCGGCGGGAACCGCCTTCGTGCGTAGGAGGCCGAGATCCGTGCCGCATTGAGGCTCGGTCAGGTTCATCGTGCCGCCCCACTCGCCAGAGGCGAGCTTGGGCAAATAGAGCGCCTTCTGTGCGTCCGAGCCGCCGTTGAGGATCGCCGAATAGGCGCCGTGAGTGAGGCCCGGGTACATCGAAAAGGCCATGTTGGCCGAGGAGCTCATTTCGCTGAAGGCGAGATTGACCACCGCCGGCAGCCCCTGACCGCCGAATTCGCTGGCGGCCCCAAGCGCCGGCCACCCACCCGCGACCAGAGCTTGGTAGGCTTCCTTGAAGCCCGCCGGCGTGGTCACCGTATTGTCGGGCTTCCAGACACAGCCCTCCTTGTCGCCGACCGAATTGAGGGGCGCCAGCACCTCGGCGGTGAACCGCGCCGCCTCATCGAGAATCTGGCCGACCACATCCATCGACGCTTCGGCGAAGGCCGGAAGCTGGCCATACTGATCGATGTTGAGCACATCGCGCAGGAGAAAGAGGTGCTCTCGCACCGGCGGCTGGTAGCTCATGGGGTAGGTTGTCGCGGGAGCTTAGAGGGCGCGGGCGCCGACGGTCTCGTGCCGGCCGTCGACCCGATCGCGCAACAGCTTGTCGTAGTCGTCGGCGCTGGGAAGGAGGTCTGGCCGGACCTTGGCCAAGAGGTCTTCGAGATGAGCGCAGGCGCGCTGGAGTTCCTCGATGGCGTGGTCGATGTCTTCGCGCTTCTGTTCAAGAGCGACCAGTTGCACACGGAATTTGCGTAGCGCCTTGGCGTTCTGCACCGCGCCGCCGTCGGTCTTGTCGTAGAGTTGCAGGATCTCGCGGATATCGGCGAGGGAGAGGCCGACGCGCTTGCCGTTCAATATCAACTGAAGACGGGCGCGGTCCTTATAGGAATAGACCCGATTGAGGCCCTGGCGCGCCGGGGCCAGCAGACCCTTGTCTTCATAAAAGCGCAGGGCGCGCGGGGTGCATTTGAATTCCAGGCATAGCTGGCGGATGGTGAACGTCCGGTCCGGACGCCTAAGCTCGATGGCCATGTTGCCGTCTCCCTTGAATTGATCCACGCGGGCTCTGGCGGCCTGCTTACTGGTCATGGCGGTTAATCGCACATTACGCGCACGTCAACGTAAACCTGAAACGTCGCTTTTCACCGCCGCCGACTCCTGGCAGGAACGTCCCCATGATGGGTTTCATCCTCCAGGCCTTCATGGCCGCGGCCGGGTTCTGGGTCTCCTCAAAGATTCTCCCCGGCGTTCACGTTGACAGCGTGAGCAGCCTGATCGCCGCCGGCCTGATCCTTGGCATCATCAACGCCGTGGTGCGGCCGATCCTTGTTCTGCTCACCCTGCCGTTGACCCTGGTCACTCTGGGCCTTTTCCTGCTGGTGGTGAACGGGATCACGGTTTGGCTCGTCACCAAGTTCTTGCATGGGGTGCAGATCGACAGCTTTGGTCAGGCGATCCTCACGGCGGTGATCATCTGCGTCACCAGTTGGATCGCCAGCGCCGTATTCGATCCGCGCAAGGGCAAGCGCAGCATCTGAAACAATCCGGCTGGAAGCCGGGGCGCGAGTGTGCTAATTAACACACTTTCTCGGGCGGATTTCGGTGTTTTCAATGAGCGAGCGCTTCTATCCGGCGGTGCTGGAACATGGCGCTGGCGGCGTATTCGCGCTCTGGTTTCCCGACTTCCCCGGCTGCGTAGCCGCGGCGCGCACCCAGGAGGAAGCCATGGCCAAGGCGCGCGACGCCCTGGCCGCCGGCTTCCAGGATCTCGCCGAGCGGGACCAAGCCCTCCCCGCGCCGACAGCTTTCGACGCCATCAAGCTGCCGCCGAAGTGCGACTTTATCGCCTTCGTCGCCGTGGGGGCCTTGCCGCCCGATCCCTCCGAGCGGGTGAACGTCTATCTGCCCAAGAGTCTGATCGCCCGCATCGACGAAGCCGCGGCGGCGATGGGCATGAACCGTTCCAGCTTTTTTGGTTTCGCTCTCACCCGCCAGCTCGCGGCCGGCGCCCTGGGCCTGAGCGCTCCAGCGCGTCGCAAGGCCCGCTAGACCACCAGCCAAGAAAAACCCCCGGTCCTTGCGGGCCGGGGGTTTCCTTTGAAAGCAAGGCTCGGCTGGACGTCTGGTCTAGAAGTCCATGTCGCCCATGCCGCCCATGCCGCCGCCCATGCCGCCGCCGGGCATGCCGCCCGCCGCCGCCTTCTTGGGCGCCTCGACGATGGCCGCTTCGGTGGTGATCATCAGGCCGGCCACCGAGGCAGCGTCCTGAAGGGCCGTGCGGACGACCTTAGCCGGGTCGATGATGCCGGCCGAGATCATGTCCACATAGGCTTCGGTCTGGGCGTTGAAGCCGAAGGTGGCGGCGCTGTTTTCCAGCACCTTGCCGACCACGATCGAGCCTTCCACGCCGGCGTTCTCGGCGATTTGACGGATCGGGGCCTGCAGAGCGCGCCGGACAATGGCGATGCCCGCGTCCTGATCGGCATTGTCGCCCTTGAGGCCGTCGAGGGCCTTGGCCGCCTTCAGCAGGCAGACGCCGCCGCCCGGGACGATGCCTTCCTCGACCGCCGCGCGCGTGGCGTTGAGGGCGTCATCGACGCGGTCCTTCTTTTCCTTCACCTCGACTTCGGTGGAACCGCCGACTCGAACGATGGCGACGCCCCCGGCCAGCTTGGCCAGACGCTCTTGCAGCTTTTCCTTGTCGTAGTCGCTGGTGGTGTCTTCGATCTGACGCTTGATCTGACCGATACGACCTTCAATGTCGGCCTTATCGCCCGCACCGTCGACGATGGTGGTGTCGTCCTTGGTGATCGAGACCTTCTTGGCCTTGCCGAGCATGTCGATCGAGACGTTCTCGAGCTTGATGCCCAGGTCTTCGCTGATCAGCTGACCGCCGGTGAGGACGGCGATATCTTCCAGCATGGCCTTGCGGCGATCGCCAAAGCCCGGAGCCTTGACCGCGGCGACGCGGAGGCCGCCACGGAGCTTGTTGACCACCAATGTGGCCAGGGCTTCGCCGTCGATGTCTTCGGCGACGATCAGCAGCGGACGGGTCGATTGAACAACCGCTTCGAGGACCGGAAGCAGCGGTTGAAGCGAGGACAGCTTCTTTTCGTAGAGAAGGATCAGCGGATCTTCGAGGATCGCCTCCATCTTGTCGGCGTTGGTGATGAAGTAGGGCGACAGATAGCCGCGATCGAACTGCATGCCTTCGACGACATCCAGTTCGGTGTCGAGGCTCTTGGCCTCCTCGACGGTGATCACGCCTTCATTGCCGACCTTTTCCATGGCCTTGGCGATCATGTCGCCGATTTCGGCGTCGCCATTGGCGGAAATGGCGCCGACCTGGGCGATTTCCTGGTTGGTGGTGACCTTCTTGGACGTCGACTTGATGTGCTCGACGACCTTCAGGACGGCCTTTTCGACGCCGCGCTTCAGGTCCATCGGGTTCATGCCGGCCGCGACCGATTTGGTGCCTTCGACGACGATGGCCTGGGCGAGAACCGTGGCGGTGGTGGTGCCGTCGCCGGCCTTGTCATTGGTCTTGGAGGCGACTTCGCGGATGAGCTGCGCGCCCAGGTTTTCGAACTTGTCGGAAAGTTCGATTTCCTTGGCGACGGTCACGCCGTCCTTGGTGGAGCGCGGAGCGCCGAACGACTTTTCGATGACCACGTTCCGGCCCTTGGGACCGAGCGTCACCTTGACGGCGTTGGCGAGGACGTTGACGCCGCGAAGCATGCGGTCGCGCGCGTCGGTTGAGAAATAGACGTCTTTGGCAGACATGTCGGAAGCTCTCTTTCAGATATGTGTTGGGAAGGGGAAGGCGCGCTGGGGCTAGTCGAGGATGCCCAGGACGTCGCTTTCCTTCATGATCAGCAGGTCTTCGCCGTCGAGCTTGATCTCGCTGCCCGACCATTTGCCGAACAGGATGCGGTCGCCGGCCTTCAGGTCGAGCGGCTGGACCTTGCCCGAGTCGTCACGGGCGCCGGGGCCCGCCGCGATCACCTTGCCCTCCTGGGGCTTTTCCTTCGCGGTGTCGGGGATGATGATACCCCCCTTGGTCTTCTCTTCTTCCTCGATACGGCGAACGAGGACGCGGTCGCCAAGCGGACGAAACGCCATGGATGTTTTCTCCGTAATCCCAAACGTGAATGTGTATTGGCTAGACCGACCGTTAGCAGCCGACCCCATTGAGTGCCAACGGCAGCGAGATAGGCGCCCGCCCCTTGCGAGTCAAGGCGAGCAAGGCAAAATGGAACAATCTGGCCGTCAGCGCTTTGACGGCGCGAACCTGGGGAGATCCAGACCCTTGGACATAGAAACGTTCCTTGATCGGATGTTCCAGCATGGGGCGTTGGAAGTAAGGCTGCCCGGCGGCCGGACCCTGTCGGCGGGCGATGGTTCCGGCCCTCCGGTGGCGATCACGATCGCCGACAATCTCACCCTGGCCAAGATCATCGCCAAGCCTTCGCTAGGCGTCGGCGAGGCTTATATGGACGGCCGTCTGACGTTCGACCAAGGCACAATCCATGATCTGGTCGATCTTACCCTGAAGAACGCCGGCGCCCGCCCCCGAGGTCCCCGACCCGGCGCGTTCAAGCGGTGGTGGGCCAAGATGATCCGCGAGAACAATGAGCGGCGCTCGGCGCGCCGCAATGTGGCGCATCACTACGACCTGTCGGTGGATCTCTACCGCGCCTTCCTCGACGAAGACCTTCAGTATTCCTGCGCCTTCTTCGAGCATCCCGGCATGACCCTGGAGGAAGCCCAGGGCGCCAAGAAGCGCCACATCGCCGCCAAGCTTGCTCTGGCTGAAGGCCAGAAGGTGCTGGACATCGGCTGCGGCTGGGGTGGCCTGGCCCTGTCTCTGGCGGCATGGACCGGCGCAAGCGTTGAGGGCGTCACCCTTTCCACCGAACAGCTCGCCACGGCCCAGGCGCGCGCCGAGGCGATGGGCCTGGCGGCCCGAGCCTCGTTCTCCCTTACCGACTATCGCGACATCACGGGGACTTATGACAGGATCGTTTCGGTCGGCATGTTCGAACACGTCGGGCGACCCAACTATCAGGCCTTCTTTGACACCATCGCCAAGCTCCTCAAGGAGGACGGCGTCGCCTTGATTCATTCGATCGGACGCTCCGAGGGGCCTAGCACCACCGACGCCTTCACGGCCAAATACATCTTCCCCGGCGGCTACATCCCGGCCCTATCGGAGGTGCTGCCGCCAGTGGAGCGGGCTGGCCTGTGGGTGACCGACATCGAGATTCTGCGTCTCCATTACGCCGAGACCCTGCGGCGCTGGTACGACCGGTTCCTGGCGCGGCGCGCGGAAGTCGCCGCGCTCTATGACGAACGTTTTTGCCGGATGTGGGAGTACTATCTGGTCGGCGCGGAGATGGGCTTCCGCTACGGCGGCCACATGAACTTCCAGCTACAGCTCGCCAAGCGCAAGGACGCCGTGCCGATCACCCGCCACTATATGGAAGACGCCGAGCGGGCGCTTGTCGCCAAGGCGCGCCGGGCGGCCTAGCCAGTCTACCGCGAGCCCACCGGAACTCGCTCGGCGTCGCGCTCGGCCCTGATCTTGGCGTGGAGATCGCCGTATTTGGCGAATTCCATGCGGGCGATGGTGCGGTTGTGCACCTCATCGGGGCCATCGGCGAGGCGCAGGGTGCGCTGGCTGGCGTACATCTTGGCGAGGCCGAAATCACTGGTCACGCCGCCGCCGCCGTGGGCCTGAATGGCGTCGTCGATAATGCGCAGGGCCATGTTCGGGGCCGAGACCTTGATCATCGAGATCTCCAGGCGAGCGGTTTTGTTGCCAGCCTTGTCCATCATGTCGGCCGCCTTGAGGCATAGCAGGCGGTTCATCTCGATGTCGGTGCGGGCGGCGGCGACGCGCTGTTCCCATACCGAATGCTCCGAGACATATTTGCCGAACGCCTTGCGGCTCATCAGCCGTTTGCACATCCTCTCAAGGGCTACCTCGGCCGCGCCGATGGTGCGCATGCAGTGGTGGATACGGCCAGGGCCAAGGCGCGCCTGGGAGATCTCGAAACCGCGGCCTTCGCCGAGAATCAGGTTCTCCACCGGCACGCGTACGTTTTCGAGCAGGACCTCGGCGTGGCCGTGTGGGGCGTCGTCATAGCCGAACACGGGCAGCATGCGCAGAACCTTCACGCCCGGCGCGTCGAGCGGCACGAGGACCTGCGACTGCTGCTGGTGCGGCGCGGCGTTGGGGTTGGTCTTGCCCATGGTGATGGCGACCTTGCAGCGCGGATCGCCGACGCCGGATGACCACCACTTGAGGCCATTGATCACATAGTGATCCCCATCGCGTTCGATGGCCGTCTCGATATTGGTCGCGTCGGATGAAGCCACGCGCGGCTCGGTCATCAGGAAGGCCGAACGGATCTCGCCATTCATCAGCGGTCGCAGCCACTGTTCCTTCTGCTGGAGCGTGCCGAAACGGTTGAGCACCTCCATGTTGCCGGTGTCCGGCGCCGAACAGTTGAAGACTTCCGAGGCGAACCCGACACGGCCGAACATCTCGCAGATCGGCGCATATTCCAGGTTGGTGAGCTGGATGCCCTCGAACTGGAAGGTGTCTTCCAGAGGCGGCACGCCGGAGTGCGGCGGCATGAACATGTTCCAAAGGCCGGTCTTGCGAGCCTTGACCTTCAGGTCTTCGACAATCGGGATCACCTTCCAGCGATCGCCCTGCGACTGCTGCTCTTCGTAGATCGGAACGGCCGGATAGATGTGCTCGTCCATGAAGTCGGAGACGCGCCGCATGAGTTCCTTCTGGCGCGGGGAATAGTCGAAATCCATCGGGGCGTCCTCCATTCAAACGATTGTTTGAATGCTTATCGCATGGGCCTTGCGGGCGGGCAAGCGATCAGCCCACCGCCGTCACCGACTGCTCGGCGAAAAAGACGTCATCGGCGTGGTCGGCGAGATCTTGGGCGGTCCACGGTCCCGAGGGTCGGAAACCCTTGGCCTGGAGCATGCGAATCTCGCGCACGCCGCGCTGGGAGGCGCCCAGCATGATGCCGGTGCGATCGCCGGAGAGGTCGCTGACCATGTAGAGCACGGCGGGCGCTATGGCGTCCGGCAACGAGAGCGGACTGGGTTCGCGGTCGCGCATGCCCGGAAGATCCGAGGTCAGGCGCGTGAAGGCGCCCGGCGCCAGGCCCCACACGCGAATGCCGTACTTGCGCCCCTCGATGGAAAGCACCCGCATGAGGCCATAGAGCGCCGCCTTGGCGGCGCCGTAGTTGGCCTGCCCGAAATTGCCGAAGAGCCCGGAGGTGGACGAGGTCTGGACGATCACGCCTTTGACAGCGTTGTCCTTCATCCAGCGCCAGACCGGCAGGGTGACGCAGTAGGCGCCCTTGAGGTGGACCTTCACCACCGCGTCCCAATCCGCCTCGGAGGTGTTGGCGAAAGTCTTGTCGCGCAGGATGCCGGCGTTGCTGACCAGTATGTCGACCCGGCCGAAAGCGTCGAGGGCCGACTTGAGGATGTTCTCTCCGCCCTGGACGGTGGAGACGTCGTCGCCGTTGGCCACGGCCCGGCCGCCCGCCTCGGTGATGGCGTTCACGACCTTCTCGGCGGCCGAGACATCGGCGCCCGTCCCGTCACGCGCCCCGCCCAGATCATTGACCACCACCGCCGCGCCCTCCCTGGCGAACAACTTGGCGTAGGCTTCGCCCAGGCCGTTCCCGGCGCCAGTGACGATGGCGACCTTCCCATCGAGCAGCCCCATGGTGTTCCTCCGATCATTTTGGCCGATTGTTTTGCCTATCTTCCGACCGGCGCGGACGCCGCGCAAGCCGGAGCGCGGGCTTTCAACGCCGGGCGCGGAAGAAGCCTTGAAGGAGCGCGGCGCTGTCGCCGGCCAGCAGTCCTCCCTCCACGACCGGACGCCAATGGCAGGTGGGCTGGTCGAAAAAGCGGGGGCCATGGATCACACCGCCGCCCTTGGGATCCTCAGCGCCGAACACGACCCGGCCAATGCGAGCTTGGCTGATGGCGCCGGCGCACATGGCGCAGGGTTCCAAGGTCACGACCAGGGTTAGACCGGTAAGGCGATAGTTGCCAAGCGCCTCTCCCGCGGCGCGCAAGGCCAGGATCTCGGCGTGAGCTGTGGGGTCATGGCGGCCGATGGGGGCGTTGGCGGCCTTGGCGATGATCTCGCCCGTCACCGGATCGATGATGACGGCGCCCACGGGAGTCTCACCGCCGGCGGCGGCGTCTTGCGCCAGGGCCAGGGCGATGCGCATGGTTGCCAGGTCATGGTCGGCCATTCCCCTCACCGAAGCCTGCGGACCGACCCCGGTCAAGCCTCGCCGCCCGGAGAGGCGGAGCGGGTCGCCAAGGCCCTGGCGCGAGCCGGCGTCGCCTCCCGCCGCGAGGTCGAGCGGCTGATCGAGGCCGGTCGCGTCGCGCTCAACGGCCAGATCCTGACCACCCCCGCGGTGAAGGTCGGGCCGGACGATATCCTGACCGTCGATGGCGCCGTGGTGAACGCGGCCGAGCCCACCCGCCTCTTCCGCTATCATAAGCCCGCCGGCCTGGTGACCACCCACCGCGATCCGAAAGGGCGGGCCACGGTGTTCGAGGCCCTGCCCCCCGGCCTGCCGAGGGTGATATCGGTGGGGCGGCTCGACCTTTCCTCGGAAGGCTTGCTCCTGCTCACCAACGACGGCGGCCTCGCGCGGGCCCTGGAGCTTCCTTCCAGCGGGTGGGTGAGGCGCTATCGCGCCAGGGCGCGTGGTCGGATCGACCAGGCGCGGCTCGACAAGCTCAAGGACGGCATCACCGTCGAGGGGGTCCGTTATGGGGCCATCGAGGCCACCCTCGACAAGGCCAAGGAGGGCCCGACCGGGGCCAATCTTTGGATCACCCTGACGCTGGCGGAAGGCAAGAACCGGGAGGTGCGGCGGGTGCTGGAGGCGCTGGGCCTGGCGGTCAATCGCCTGATCCGGCTCGCCTACGGCCCCTTCGCCTTGGGGACGTTGGCGCCGGGCGCGGTGGAGGAGGTGGGCCCGCGGGTGATTCGCGAACAGCTCGGCCAGGTGATCGCGCCGCGTAATATGCCCACCGGCGATCGCGCGCGCTTCAAGCCGCCGGCGCCGGCCGCGCCGAACCGCCGGGGACCGACGTCAAAGAGTGCTCGACCCTCTGGCGCCGACCCCGCCCCCGCGGCGCCTGAGCGCAAGGTCTACAAGGCCGGCTGGGCCAAGCCCAAGGCGAAGATCAAGCCGGCTTCGCGGCCGAAGACTCCGAAATCCCGGCGGGCCCCTTAGGCCGGGGCGATCCTGGCCATGCCGAGGGCCCCGGCGCGATCTCCTCCAGACGCACGCCCGCCAGTCGGCGCAGGACCGCGACCCGGGCCACCGCCTCGGTGATCGCCACATAGCCAGCCACGAGCAGCACATCTTCCAGCAGAGCCCCGGTGGAGAGGCTGGTCACATCGGCGGTGGGGTTGAGGGTCAGCGGCTCGATCAGCAGCACGATCAGGATGTTGTTGGCCGCATGGGCCCCGGTGGAGAATTCGATGCCGCCAAGGCGCAGGGTCATATAGGCGAAGCCGGCCCCCATCAGGGCGCGGGTCAGGAAGGCGTCTGGCGTGAAGTCGAAATGGGCGGCGGAAAACATCAGGGCTGTAAAGATGAGGAGTACGCCCGGCCGGCGGGTGAAGGCGGCGGTCTGACGAAGCAGCCAGCCACGGAACATCAACTCCTCGGCCGCGGCGGCCGGAATCAAAAGCAAGGCCGAAAGGCCATAGGCGAGCTTCCCCGGCCAATCCGCGGCGACGTGCAGGAGCGGGATCGGCGCGGCGACCGAGGCGCTCAGCCGCTCCATCGCCACCAGGGGAGACATCGCCAGGGCGGCGAGGCCAATCCCCATCGCCAGCAGGCGCCAGCGCACCTTGGCGGCTACGGTTAGATAGTGGTGGAACGGGTGGCCGGCGAGGATCGCCGCCAGGGCCACGAACACCAGCGGAAAGGCGCCGTCGGTTACGGTCGATTCGAAGAGCCGCAGCAGCGTCACGCCCAGACCCTTGGCCTCGGGATCGGCGAACTGATGAGCGGTCCTGGCCAGGCCCATGAGGATATCGCCGCCGAACCCGGTGAAGATCGTATAGGGCGTGAGCACCGCCAACCAGCAGGCGACGGCGGCCAGCAGGCCCAGGAACACGCCGCCTAGGACCGTCGCGGTGATGCGCACGGGGTCACGGTCATGGTCGGTGACATCGGCTAGAAACGCCGAGTTCGCCAATCCTGCCCATACGCCCGCCGCGCTCATCACAACCCCTTTGCCGATCGCTTCGATCTTCCGCTAAACACGCGACAAACCAAAGGGCCATGACATGCGAATCGTGGGCGGTGCGCATCGAGGACGCCGCCTTGTGGCGCCAAAGGGACACTCCACCCGCCCCACCGCCGACCGCACCCGCGAGGCGCTGTTCAACGTGCTCGAGCATGCGCCGTGGTCGGAGGGTCTGGCGGGCCGGGTAGTGATCGATCTTTTCGCGGGATCCGGCGCCCTGGGGCTCGAGGCGCTGTCGCGCGGAGCGGCCACCTGCCTCTTCGTCGATCGCGATGCGATGGCCCGGGCGGCGATCGCGGAGAGCCTCTCAACCCTTAAGCTGGCGACCCAGGCCCGGGTGGACCGCCGGGATGGAGCGCGGCTCGGCGCACGGAGCGCGGCCGACGGGCCCGCGGCCGATCTCGCCTTCCTGGACCCTCCTTATGGCCAAGGCCTGCTGGAAAGGGCTCTGGCGGCCTTGGCGGCCGGGGACTGGCTGGCGCCGGGCGCCATCGTGGTGGGCGAGAGCGGGGCGGCCGAGCCGGCGCCGGCGGTCGGCGGCTACGCCGTGCTTGACGTCCGCACCTGGGGCGCGGCCAAGGTGAGCTTTCTGCGCGCGGCCGGCGACGGCGGGGGGCCGGAATGACATTGATCGAGCATTGGACCAGCTTCTTCCAATCGACCTCGAGCGCGGCGGCGACCCTGGCTGGCATGGTGGTGGTGGCGATCTCGATCAACCTGAGCCGAATACTGGAGGTCCCCGGTCTCTCCAGCCGCGCGGCGGAGGCTCTGATCCCCCTGGCGGGCGTGGCCGTGATCTCGCTTCTGGGCATCGTGCCGGACCAGTCGATTCGAACGTTCGGCTGGGAGACCCTGGCCGCCGGCGCCCTGACCTGGCTGGCGAGCGGCATTATCCACCTGCGCGCCCTGCCCCTCTACCGCACCGACCCGCGATCCCTGCGGTGGTCGCGCATTCTGCTGGCCAATATTCAGAGCCTGCCCTTCGTGGCGGCCGGAGTCCTGCTGATCCAGGAGGGGACCCACGGGCTCTACTGGATCGTGCCGGGAGTGATCCTGTGCCTGATCGCGGGGATCCTCAATACCTGGGTGCTGCTGATCGAGATCCTGCGTTAGCGCCGCCCGAACAATCGCTCGATGTCGGCCAGCTTCAACTCCACATAGGTCGGCCGGCCGTGGTTGCATTGGCCGGAGTGGGGCGTCGCCTCCATCTGGCGCAGCAAGGCGTTCATCTCGTCGGCGTTGAGGCGGCGGCCCGCGCGGACCGAGCCGTGGCAGGCCATGGTCGAGCAGACGTCGGCCAGACGTTCCGCGAGCGCGAGGGCGGCGCCGTTTTCGGTGAGGTCGTCGGCGATGTCGCGGATCAGGGCCGGCACGTCGGTCTCGCCGAGCAGGGCCGGTGTCTCGCGCACCAGCACCGCCCCGTGGCCGAAGGGCTCGACTACCAGGCCCAGTTCCGCCAGCTCCCCGGCCCGGCCGCACACCCGCTCGGCCTCGGCCGGATCGAGTTCGACCACTTCCGGCAGCAGTAGGGCCTGGCGCGCCACCCCGCCGTCGGCCAGTTGGGTCTTCATGGTCTCGTAGACCAGGCGCTCGTGGGCCGCGTGCTGGTCGACGATGACCACCCCGTCCCGGGTCTGGGAGACGATGTAGGTGCCGTGCACCTGAGCCCGCGCCGCGCCGAGAGGGAAATCCGGGGCCTGGGCCTCGACCCGCACCGTGGCGAGGGGCGCTTCGATATCGAAGGCGAAGTCGGGTTCGGCCCTGGCCGAGACCCCAGAGAGGCCCGGCAGGCTCGCGGCCGGGTTCGGGGTCCAGCCGCCCTCGCGCCAGGCGGAGGAGCCGGTGGCCGAAGGCTGGGCGCGAAAGGCGCCGAGCGCCTGGGCCGCCACGGTGGTGGAGGCGCGGTGGCCGGCAGCGGCGAGAGCATGGCGCAGGGCGCCGATGATCAGACCCCGCACCAGCCCCGGATCGCGGAACCGCACCTCGGCCTTCGCCGGATGGACATTGACGTCCACCAGGGTCGGATCGAGGTCGAGATAGAGGACGGCGGCCGGATGGCGATCACGGGCCAGGAAATCGGCGTAGGCGGCGCGCAAGGCGCCCTGGAGCAGGCGGTCACGCACCGGGCGGCCGTTGACGAACAGATACTGGTGGGCCGCGTTGCCGCGGTTGTAGGTGGGCAGGGCGGCGTAGCCGGTAAGGCGGACGCCCTCGCGTTCCTGATTCAGCGCCAGGGCGTTGGCGGCGAACTCGCGCCCGAGGATGGCCGAGAGGCGTTCGAGACGGCCCCCGGCGCCTGGCCTCGTCGCCGGCAGGCGTAGGACCCGGCGACCATCGATATCGAGGCTGAAGCCGACCGCCTCGCGGGCCATGGCGGCGCGCTTGACCTCCTCGGCGATGGCCATGCTCTCCGATCGCTCGGACTTCATGAACTTGAGCCTGGCGGGGGTGGCGTGGAAGAGATCGCGCACCTCGACCCGGGCGCCATGGGGACCGGGGAAGGCGGCCGGCGCGATCGCCCCCACCGACCCGCCGGTGACCGTTATGGCGAAGGCCTCGGCCTCACCGCGACCGCGCGAGGCGATGGAGAGGCGGGCGACCGAACCGATCGAAGGCAGGGCCTCGCCACGAAAGCCCAGGGTGGCGATGCGCAGCAGATCATAGCCCCCCCCGGCGCCGGGCGTCAGCTTGGAGGTGGCGTGGCGCTCAATGGCCAAGGGAAGTTGGTCGCGAGCGAGGCCGTCGCCATCGTCGGCCACCAGGATGCGGGCCAGGCCCCCGCCCTCGGCCTGGATCTCCAGGCTGGCGGCGCCGGCGTCCAGGGCGTTTTCCATCAGCTCCTTGACCGCGCTGGCCGGCCGCTCGACCACCTCGCCGGCGGCGATGCGGTTGATCAGCTCCATGGGCAGGCGATGGATCGGCATGGGCCGCCATTATAGGCGCGATTCCCGGCCGACGTTGGCCAAGAGCGTGACGGCGGCCAATTCCAGCGTGGCCTTGATCAGCCAGCCCCACAGGAGACCCCGGGCGCCGAAGGCATGGATCATGACGAGGAAGACCCCAGCGGTGATCGCCACGCAGGCGCCAGTGAGCAAGGCGGCCCGACGCGTGGCCCCACCGCCCTGAAGCTCCGCCATCCGCAGCTGGACAAAGGCGGTGATCACCACCGCCAGGGCGAGGGCGACAAGGCCCCAGCCGAACTGGGCGCCGACGAGGCGATCGACGAGCGCCGGGGCGAAGGCCACGGCAAGGGCGAGCGCCGCCACTAACAGGGTCCCAGCTACGACGACGAAGAACTGGGCGACGCGGATGAAGGCGGCGACGCTCTGGCGAGCGGCCAGGCGGGCGAAGAGGATGGGGTTGATCAGGTAGGTAATGAGCCAGAACCGGCACAGCACCTCATAGGCGAGGAAATAGGCGTTGTACTGGTCGGCCGGCAGCAGGCGCAGACCGAGGATCCGGTCCATCGAGCCGCCCGTGGCGGCGATGGCCGAGGCGCCCGCCAGTTCCAGCCAGCGGGGATCGCGCAGGAGGCGGCCGATGTGGACGCGAAGGCCGCCCGACGTTCCTCGGCGCGCCGACCAGGCGAAGGCGCTGGCAAACACCAGCCGGGCCACGCTGGAAAGCCCAACCGCCCAGAAGAGCGGAACGCCGGCCATCATCAGCGCGGCCAACAGCGCCAGGCCGCCGGCCAGGCTGCCCTGCTTGAGGCCGATGGCCAGGGCATAGCGGCCCTCCACGTCGAAGAGCGCGCGAAGCTCGGTGGCGACGAAGCCAGCGACGGTCATAAGCGGCGTCCAGGCCAGGACCGTCGGCGCCAACTTCGGATCGGCCACGCGCCAGACGAGGGCGAGGGGGACGGAGGCGACAAGGCCCTTCAAGGCCCCCGTGATCAGGAGCGGCGCGAGCGCGGTGGCCCGCAGGCGTCCCAGACCGCCGCCCAGGACCTCGGCCTTGACAGTGCCGGGCTCCAGGCCGGCGGAAAGGGAGGCGATCAGAAAGACGCTGAGCACGCTCTGCAGCAGCGAGGGCGCGCCGACGCGCCGCATCGCGAATATGACCCCGGCCACCGCCAGGGCGGTGACCAGATAGATGCCGGCCACGACCACCGCCCGCACCCCGATACGCCGAGGTGTCCATTGGACGGCGGCCGCCTGGCCGGTCATGCAGGAACAGGAAGCCCTCTCCTCCCCCCTTGGGGGAGGGGGACCCCGAAGGGGTGGAGGGGGCTCCAGCCGGGCTGAAACATGGGTGTCAAGCTTGAGCCCCCTTCCCCGGCTTCGCCGGTACTTCCCCCAGAGGGGGAAGAGAAAGAAAAAAGCTAGGCTTCGGTTTCGGCGGCCTCTTCGGTCGCCGTTTCTCGGACGCTGGCGCGTTCGGCGATACGAGCCGACTTGCCGCGGCGATCGCGCAGATAATAGAGTTTGGCCCGGCGAACCGCGCCGCGGCGCTTGACCTCGATGGATTCGATCATCGGCGAGAGCACCGGAAAGACCCGCTCGACGCCTTCGCCGAAGCTGATCTTGCGCACGGTGAAGTTCTCCTGCAGGCCGCCGCCGGAGCGGGCGATGCAGACGCCCTCATAGGCCTGAACGCGCTCGCGCTCGCCTTCCTTGATCTTCACATTGACGCGGACGGTGTCGCCCGGCTGGAAGGCGGGGATCTTCTTGCCCGAGACGAGACGGATGGCCTCTTCTTTTTCGAGCTCTTGAATCACGTTCATTTCTATCAAATCCTTCAATTTACTGGGCTTTATCGCCCTTTGGCTGTTGATTGGCGAGATGCGCCGACCATAGATCCGGCCGCCGTTCCCGCGTGGTTATCTCCCTCTGGTCGCGCCGCCATCTGGCCACCTCGGCGTGGTGGCCCGAAAGCAGAACCTCGGGGATATCGCGTTCCTCGAACGTCCGCGGCTTGGTGAACTGCGGATGCTCCAGGAGCCCGTCTTCGAAACTCTCTTCACTCAAACTCGCCGCCTCGCCCAGGACCCCGGGCAGCAGACGTACGCACGCCTCGATCGTGATGAGGGCCGCCGCCTCGCCGCCGGCGAGCACCGCGTCTCCCACGCAGACCTCCTCGAATCCGCGGGTCTCGATCACCCGCTGATCCACCCCTTCGAAGCGACCACAAAGGACGATCAGTCCCGGGGCCTTGGACCATTCCTTGACGCGCGCCTGGGTGAGGGGATTTCCCCGGGCGCTCATATACAAAAGCGGCCGGCCGGCCGTCTCGAGGCTGTCCAGCGCCGAGGCGATCACGTCCGCCCGCATTATCTGGCCGGGACCTCCACCAGCGGGGGTGTCGTCCAGGAAGCCGCGTTTATCGTTGGAAAACGCCCGAATGTCCACCGTCTCCAGCGCCCACAGCCCGCGCTCGCGCCAGGCGGTTCCGATCAGGGACACGCCGAGCGGCCCGGGGAAGGCTTCCGGGAACATGGTCAGAACGGTGGCGAGATAGGGCATGGCCGGAGGCTTTTAGCGTTGGCGCGGCTTTGCGCCCACCCCGCGCATCCGCTACCCCGACCTCCATGCCCGAACTTCCCGAAGTCGAGACGGTCCGGCGAGGACTGGAGCCCGTGCTGGCCGGCCAGCGGCTCGCCCGGGTGGAAGCCCGGCGGCCGGATTTGCGCTGGCCGTTGCCCGACGGCTTCGTCCAGCGCCTGACCGGCGCCCGCATTCTCGGCCTGGGTCGCCGCGGCAAATACATCCTCGCCCACCTCGATCGCGGCGACACCCTGATCATCCATCTGGGCATGACCGGCCGTTTCGAGATCGAAGGCGCCGCGCCAAGGGCCCCCGGGGCCTTCGTCATGGCCGTTCCGGCCAATCCCAAGCACGCCCATATCGTCTTCGAAACGGAGGCTGGCGTGCGGATCACCTTCTTCGATCCGCGCCGGTTCGGCTCCATGGACCTGGCCGAGACGGCCGCCCTTGATGAGAGCCCGAGGCTCGCCGGCCTCGGCCCGGAGCCGCTCGGCCCGGATTTCAACGCCGCTCATCTGAAGAAAGCCTTCGCCGGCCGGCGCCAGAGCGCCAAGACCCTGCTGCTCGATCAGCGCATCGTGGCGGGGCTCGGCAACATCTATGTGTGCGAGATCCTGCATCGGGCCAGGGTCTCGCCGCTCACCGAGGCCGGCGCCATCGGCGCGCGCAGGCTCGGCGCCATTGCGCTCGCCACCCGCCAGGTGCTGGAGGAGGCCATCGACGCCGGGGGCTCTACTCTACGCGATTATGCCTCGGCCGAGGGCGAACTGGGCTATTTCCAACACAGCTTCGAGGCCTATGGCCGCGAGCACGAGGGCTGCCGCACGCCAGGGTGCCAGGGTGTGATCCACCGCATCGTCCAGGGCGGGCGCTCCACCTTCTATTGCCCGGTGTGCCAGCGGTGAGCCGGAGCGTGCGGCTCATCAGCCTGATCCTGATCCTCGCCTTCGCCGCCGGTCCGGCCCTGGCCCAGCCGCCGCTGTGGGTCGCTCACGGCCGCCACGCCACCCTCTATCTCTTCGGATCCGTGCACATATTGCCGCGCGATGTGGACTGGGCGCCGGCGGCCCTCACCTCGGCCATCGCCAAGGCCGACGAGATTTGGTTCGAGCTGCCCATCGACGAGGCCACCGACCTGGAGGCCGCGCGGCTGGTGGCCCAGCGCGGGATCGCCCCTGCCGGCGACGATCTCTTCAGCCACCTCAGCGAGGCGCAGGCCACGCGCCTGACGGCCACCTGCCAGGCCCTCGCCGTCTCCTGCGCCAGCCTGGCGCGCATGCGGCCGTGGTTGGCGGACCTGACACTGTCTCTCGCCATGGACGCCAAGGCCGGCGCCGTCTCCGACCAGGGCGTGGAACAGAAGCTTCAGGCCCTGGCGCCGCCCAGCGCCCGGCGCATGGCCTTCGAGACCGCCGGCCTGCAGATCGGCCTCCTCGCCGACACCCCGCTGGGGGACCAACTCGCCTCGCTCAATGAATCGCTCACCGACTATCAGGACGATCCCGACAGCTACCGGCGCATGATCGACGAGTGGATGACCGGCGACCTGGCCGGCCTGCGGAGGGACGCCCTCACGCCCCTGGCCGACGCCGCCCCCGGCTTCTACCGGCGCCTGATCACCGAGCGAAACCAGCGCTGGGCCGGGATCCTGGCCAAGAGGCTGGAGGGGCGCGGCGTCGGGGTGGTTGTCGTGGGAGCCGGGCATCTGATCGGCCCGGCCGGCGTGCCGGCGCTGCTGCGGGCGCGAGGGTTCAGAGTGGAGGGGCCGGAGTAGAGGCGCCTTGGCGCGGCCCTGCGCCGCTTCCACCACCCGTGGGAGGGCGGGTGCGGACTATTCGAACATCGCGGCGATCTGGGCCATGTCGGGCGAGGGCCCGTAGCGGTTTCCGCCGGGATCGCCCGGGAGGATGCCGCATTCGATGAAACTCCGGATCCAGCCGACGATGGGGTTCATGCCCACCAGCACCCACCAGCCGCCCTTGTCCCTATCGTGCCGGCGCTTCATCGGGATAGCGATCCCATCCGCGGGCCACAGACATCGGCCACGAGCGACAACACTAAGCCCGCAAACATGCCAAAGAGCATCGGCGATGCGCCCTCGGCCCGCGAGCCCGTGGCCCTGGTGAAGGTTATGGTGCCTGGCTGGCTCCGCGCCAGGATCGCCAGGGTACAGACCAGAAGGCCGTAGACAAACGCGAACCCGGAGCTCGGCCAATAGGCCAAGCGATTGGTTCGACCGTTGAAGCCGAACAACAGGCGCGGAGGTTCCATGCCGCTCCCCTGGCTCTTCGAGGCTGAGCTAGGATGACCGGCGACGCCTAGCGCCTGCGACTTGGCGACGCGGGGCCGCCGTCGCCATATGGGACTCATCCCCTACGCCAGACCAGGAGCCCCGCCATGCCCAACCTAGCCGCCGCCGGCGAATACCCCCTCGGCCACCGGAACGTGAAGCGCATGGGCTATGGGGCCATGCAGCTGGCCGGCCCTGGCGTTTTCGGGCCGCCGAAGGATCGCGGCGAGGCGGTCGCGGTGCTGCGCGAGGCGGTGGCCAGCGGCGTCGACCACATCGACACCAGTGACTTCTATGGCCCACACGTGGTCAACGAAATCATCCGCGAGGCGCTTCATCCTTACCCGGACGACCTGACCATCGTCACCAAACTAGGCGCCGTGCGCGGGGCCGACGCCTCGTGGAACCCGGCCCTGACGCCGGCCGACCTCACCGCCGGCGTGCACGACAATCTGCGTAACCTGGGTGTCGAGGTGTTGGATGTGGTCAACCTGAGGGTCGGCGGCCTTTCGGCGCCGATGGATACGCCGATCGATGTGCAGATGAACACCCTGGCCGAGTTGCAGCAAAAGGGCCTGATCCGCCAGATTGGCCTCAGCAACGTGACGTCCGGCCAGATCGCCCAGGGGCGCAAGATCGCCCCCCTCGCCTGCGTGCAGAACTACTACAACCTCGCCCACCGTGACGACGACGCCCTGATCGAGGAACTCGCGGCCCTGGGCATAGCCTATGTGCCGTTCTTTCCGCTGGGCGGCTTCTCGCCCCTGCAGTCGGGCTTGCTCGACGAGACCGCCGCCAAGATCGGCGCCACGCCGATGCAGACGGCCCTGGCCTGGCTGCTCCACCGCTCCCCCAATATCCTGCTGATCCCCGGCACATCCTCGGTGGCGCACCTGAGGGAGAACCTGGCGGCGGCGGAGGTGACGCTGCCGGCGGAGGCGCTGGCGACTCTGGACGGGATTGGGGGGAAGGTGGGGGTCGGTTAGCCGACGTCCGGGTCTAGGCCATCGATCGTCTCGCCCCAGAGCCAGGCGGCGAACAAGAGGGAATGGGTGAGATAGAGGCGCCGATCGACCCGGGCTAGCTTCTTTAGGCGGTCGGGCGGGCGTGAGGATGAGGCCATCGGCCTTGACGGAGTCTTCGAACCCCCTTGACCGGCCCCATCTACCGATATATCGTAAGATGTGTTTTTCGATGATCATCGCTTTCATCGTCACGCCAAGTTCGCCATCGGGCGGGGGCGCCATCGGCATGGCTGGGGTCGAGGCGGGGGCGGGTTCTGGGGGGGCGGCGACGGCTGGGCGCCCAGCGGACGCAAGCTTTCCTCGGCGGACCTTCAGCTGGTGATCCTGGCGCTGCTCGAGACGCGGCCGTCGCATGGCTATGAGCTGATCCGCGCGGTCGAGGCGCGGTCGAACGGCTTCTATACGCCGAGCCCTGGGGTAATCTACCCGGCCCTGACCTGGCTGGAGGAGATCGGCCGCGCCGCCGTCACGGCGCAGGGAAATCGCAAGCTCTATACGATCACCGAAAGCGGGCTCGCCCACCTGGAAGCCAACCGCGCCGGCGCCGAGGTGATCCTGGAGGCCCTGAGCCGGGTGGGCGGGCGGATGGAGCAGGTGCGCGAGGCCTTCGCCGGGGTGGACGATCTGGACCCGGCCGCTGGCGAGGATCTGCACGGCGCCCGCCACGCCCTCAAGCATGCGCTGAGGCGCAAGTTCGGATGCGACGCGCGCGAGGCGCGGCGGATCGCCGAAATCCTCAATCGCGCCACGGCCGAGATCCTTCGGCCTCCGCCCAAGCAATAACGAAGGGATCACGAGAATGGACACGCAACTGGCCAACCCACCGCCGCGCCTCACGGGGCCGATCCAGGATCTTCGCGTCCGGCGCGTGATCGACAGCATGGTCGCCTCGGCGCGCTATCCCGGGGATGGCGGCCCGCGCACACACCCCAGCTATGATCCCGCCGCGTGGGCCGACTACGGCTTTTCGATCTCCATGGATCAGGGCGATCTGATCTATCTGCTGTGCCGCGCCATGCGGGCGCGGCGGGTGGTGGAATTCGCCACCTCGGTGGGCCTCTCGACGCTCTATTTCGCCGCCGCGATCCGCGACAACGGCGGCGGGCTGGTGATCGGCTCGGAGCTGGTGGGCGCCAAGGTCGACGCGGCCCGGCGCAACCTCGCCGCCGCCGGCCTCGACGACTATGCCGAGATCCGGCCGGGCGATGGCCGCGAGACCCTGCGCGATCTGGGCGGCCCGGTGGACTTCGCCCTGATCGATGGCTGGCCGACGGCGAGCGAGCCCTCCCTGGCGCGGGAGGTGATCGAGATCGTCGCGCCGCAGCTGCGCGTCGGCGGCTATGTGATGAACGACAACGCCGAGCCGGACTTCGTCGAGTTCATCCGCGATCCGGCCAACGGCTTTATCTCGATCACCCTGCCGCTCAAGGGGGGCACCGAGCTTTCGGTCAAGGTGGGTTGAGAGCGAAAAGGGGGATAGGCGCCATGAGCGAAACGCCCCTGGACGCGCCCTCCAAGCGCACCGACGCCGAGAAGGTGAAGCGCGCGGCCGCGGACCCAAGGCGCGCTGGGGCGGGGTGCAAGGCGCCTGCGGGATCGTTCTTCCCCGTGGTCGATCATGGCCGCTGCGAGGGAAAGGCCGACTGCGTGGCGGTGTGCCCCTACGATGTCTTCGATTTGGGCCGGATCGAAGCGGCGGACTACCGCGCTCTCCCCTGGCTGGCGCGGCTGAAGGTGGCCGTCCACGGCATGCAGACCGCCTATACGCCCAGGGCCGACCAGTGCCAGGCCTGCGGCCTCTGCGTGGTGGCCTGCCCGGAAGGCGCGATCCGGCTGGTGGGGAGAGCGTAGAGGCGCCGCGCATCTTCGGACCAACGGGTCATCGATGACACGAAGTTCCGACTGCCGCCGGGCGCGCCTTGGGCTACAGTGGCGGCGCCGATATGGCCGAACGCGCCCTCCGACGTGGCGCCCTGACGTGACGATCGACACCCAGCCCAGCAAACCAGGAGTACCACAATGAGCAGCAGTACGTTCACCACCAAGGACGGCACGGAGATCTTCTACAAGGACTGGGGAACGGGCCAACCGATCATGTTCCATCACGGCTGGCCGCTGAGCGCCGACGACTGGGACAGCCAGATGCTGTTCTTTTTGGCCCAGGGCTATCGCGTCATCGCCCACGACCGTCGCGGCCATGGCCGATCCAGCCAGACCGACCTCGGCAACGACATGGACACCTATGCCGCCGACGCCGCCGAACTGGTGGCGCACCTGGACCTGAAGAACGCCATTCATGTGGGTCACTCCACGGGCGGCGGCGAGGTGGTACGCTATGTGGCGCGGCATGGCCAACCCAACGGCCGGGTGGCCAAGGCGGCCATCATCAGCGCCATTCCTCCGGTGATGCTGAAATCGGACAAGAACCCCGGCGGCACGCCGATCGAGGTGTTCGACGGTTTCCGCCAGGGGATGGCCAACCGCGCGCAATTCTACATCGATATCCCCACTGGGCCGTTCTACGGCTTCAACCGGCCTGGCGCAAAGGTGTACGAGGGCCTCATCCGCAACTGGTGGCGCCAGGGGATGATGGGATCGACCAAGGCCCACTATGATTGCATCAAGGTCTTTTCCGAGACCGACCACACCGAGGATCTGCAGGCCATCACCGTGCCGGTGCTGGTGATGCACAGCGAGGACGATCAGATCGTGCCGTTCGCCGACGCCGGGCCGCTGTCGGCCAAGCTGCTGCAAAACAGCCAGCTGAAGGTCTACAAGGACATGCCCCACGGCATGCCCTCCACCCACGCCGACATCATCAACGCCGACCTGCTGGCGTTCTTCAAGGCCTGAGAGAAGCGGCGGGTCTGAGTTTTTAACGAAGTCTTCCTCTCCCCTGCGGGTCGTTCGCGGGGGAGAGTGCGCCGACTGTCCAAAACTGTCCCTGTTTTAGTTCCACGGCGGGGCGTTGGGCCGCCCGACTAAGGCGCCGCCTTCTGGATCGCCGGAGGCTGCCAACTGCCATCCAGGATCGAGGGCGGCGTCTCCTTGGGCCAATAGAGGCGCATCATGGGAATGAACTTTCCGCTGGCGGGCGTGGGCAGCCAGTTGGACTCCTTGTCGGCGCCCGGCGAGTTCGCCTGGAGGTAGAGGTCCACCGAGCCGTCCGGGTTCTTCTTCAGATCGTTCCTGGCGCTTACGGTGTAGCGATTGAGGGGATTGGGAACGAAGAAGTAGTCCGGGTCATACATGGTGATCGACCAGAAGCCGTTCACCGGCGGCAGCTGGCCGGCGGCGAAATGGACCACATAGGGGTTGGCGGCGTCGAAGGGCTTGCCATCTCCATCCACCTGAGCGATCGGATAGATGGCGTCCTGCGGCCGGTTGGCGCCAAGGCCAATGGCGGTGACGAGGGCGCGCAGCCGATAGTTTGTCCCGTAGACACCAGCCCCGGCGGGGATGAACCAGCCGTTCACCGGCTTGACCTCGGCCAGCATGCCCATGATCGAGGCGGTGGCCGGCTTGGCGGCGGCGGCGATGGCGGCGGCCTGGGCGGGGGAGAGCTTGGCGGGATCGAAATCCTGGCCGGGGACGAGGCCGATCCTGGCCAGGGTGGCCACCATAGGGGCGTCGACCGCCGCCGGCGGATTGGCCTTCATCAGCTGGGCCAGCAGGGTGAAATAGGTCGCCCCATCCATGGCTCCCACCTGATCGCGCACGCTCGCCGTCGAGGTCCAGGCGGGATTCACCGCCCCGTCGGGCGGCGTATAGGGCTTGCCCCAGGCGCTCAGGGGCGTGAGCGAATATTGCGCCTGGATGGCGTTGACCTCGGCGTAGTCGGCCGGGGTTCCATCCGAATAGGTGCGGCCCAGCACCCAGACGATGCTGGTGGGCGAATTATAGACCGTCTTGATTCCCGCCGGCAGGGTTCCCTTCCAGCCCGGCCCGACGATGGCGAAGTCGGCGGCGGCGGTGCCCGTGGTGCGCTTGCCGGGATCGGCGAACACATCGGTCCAGCCCGACAGCATCGGCATCAGATAGTAGCGCCCGTGCTCGTCGGGCACGTGCAGAATGTAGGGCTCCTTGCCGACATCGATCCAGGCGGTGGAATAGAGGGTGTCGGCGTTGGGGGCGGTGACGCGATGGTCGTCGGCGGCCGGGTATTTCGGTATATTGACGAACACGCCCATGGGCGCGTTCTTGCCGTCGTTCTTGACCACATTGGTGAAGTTTCGACGGGTCAGTTCCATGGTCACCAAGGGATAGCCATAGACATAGGCGTCGACGGCGGCGGCGTTCAGCGACGCGTCCGGCGCCTCCGCGGCGGCCACGGCCGGCGTTTGAAAGGCCGCCAGGGGAAGCGCGAGCACGGCGGCCGAGGCGGCCAGGAGCGCCAGGCGACGCGATGCGCCGCGAGAATATCTGGAAACGGGATTCAATTCGATGATCATTGCGTCTTCCTCAACCTTAATCGCCATACAGCCCATCAGCCGTAACAGCTTGTTTTAAGTCTATATGAATATAGCTGGATCGACCTTATTGATATCTTCGTATAAATCGGCCAAATTTAAGAGAGATAGCCTTATATTATTTCGGCCAAAAACTTATTCTCCCGCCGCTTCGCCAACGTCTTCATAAGCCCCCCCTCGCCGAGAACGCTTTAGAATTTACGCCAAAGGACCGAAAAACCGCCGCCATGAGCCCGCCTTCCCCTCATGACCTCCCGCGCGAGCGCGACGCGGAGCCGGAGCCCCGGCTCAATCGCGTCGGGGCCGCCGTCATGCTTCCCGAGGTTCTGCGCGACCTTGGCCTGGACGTTGAGGGCCTCTTCGCGGCCGAGGCCATCGACCCCAGCCGCTTCTCCGACCCCGAGACGCTGGTCCCGATCGCCGATCTGGCCCGCCTGGTCAGCCTGAGTGTTCACGCCTCCGGCCGGACCGACCTTGGGCTTCTGGTCGCTAGCAAGGCCCGCGCCGACAAGATCGGACTGCTGGGCGATCTGTTCGTCAGCGCCGACGACCTGCGCGCGGCGCTGCACGATTTCATCCGTTTCTTTCACCTGACCACCCGGGGCGGGGTGGCGACACTCACCGTCGATGGGCCGACCGCCGAGGTGCAGATCGCCCTGGTCGGACCCTACGGCGACGCGTCGATTGTGTTCGAGGACGCGGTGGTGGGGATCCTCTTCCACGCCATGAAGAAATTCCTGGGCCAAGCCTGGCGCCCCACCGAGGTCCTGATCTCCCACGCGCCGACGCCGAAATCCGAGCCCTATCGGCGCTTCTTCAGCGCGCCAGTGCGCTTCAACGCCCTGTGCACCGCCATCGTCTTTCCGGCCGCCGACCTGGCGCGACGGGCGTTCGCCAGGGAGGCGGAGCGGCGGCGCCTCGAAACCGCCGCCACGCTCGCCGCCGCCCGGCTCGCCATTGGCGTCGACGAGCAGGTCCGATGGACGATCCGCGCTCACCTTGGCAGGACGCCGGTGACCATCGGCCTCATCGCCGGGGCCTTGGGCGTGAGCGTCCGCACCCTCAATCGCCGCCTGGCCGACCGGGGCCTGACTTTCGCGCGCCTGCTACGGGACGTGCGCTTCGCCACCGCGCGGCAACTCCTGGCGGAGTCCGACACGTCTCTGGCCGAGATCGCCAGCGCCGTCGGCTATGGCGACCCGACGATATTTTCGACCGCCTTTCGCCTCTGGTCGAGCCTCTCGCCACGCGACTGGCGCCGGCTGCACGGGCGGCGATAGGGCGCTCGCCGGCGCTTGGCGCAAAGCTCGTTTCCACGCAACGCCGCTCTCGAGCCATCGCCGCCGGGGCGGCGGCGCGGGCTTGTCTCGCCGGCGCGGGGGCGTAGGCTATGCCATGACGAGGGCCGGGAAGAGCGCTTTCGCCAGGCGGCGAGCGGCCTGAAAGGGGACATATGAGCAAGGTTCTGGTCACCGGCGGGTCCGGCTTCATCGGCGCGCATTGCCTGCTGCAGCTGCTGGCCGGCGGCTACGAGGCGGCGACCACCGTGCGCAATCTCCGCCGGGAAGCCGATGTCCGCGCCATGCTGGCCAAGGGCGGGGCGGCCGATCCGGGCGAGCGGCTGAAATTCTTCGCCGCCGATCTGGAAAGCGACGCGGGCTGGGCCGAGGCCGCGGCCGGGCAGGACTATATCCTGCATGTGGCCTCGCCCTTCCCGGCCGGTATCCCCAAGGACGAGAACGAGCTGATCATCCCGGCGCGGGAGGGCGCGCTTCGGGTGCTGCGCGCGGCGCGCGATGCGGGTGTCAAGCGCGTGGTGCTGACCTCGTCCTATGCGGCGATCGGCTATGGCGCGGCCCCGCGCGCGGCGCCCTACACGGAGGAGGATTGGACCAATCCGGATGGGCCGGACGTGACGCCCTACGCCAAGTCCAAGACCCTGGCGGAGCAAGCGGCCTGGGATTTCATCGCCAAAGAGGGCGGATCGCTGGAACTGGCGGTGGTCAATCCGGTGGGGGTGTTCGGCCCGGTGCTGGGGCCCGACTACTCGACCTCTATCCTGATGGTTCAGCGGCTGATGGAGGGCGCCCTGCCCGGCTGTCCGAAGCTGTGGTTCGGCGGGGTCGACGTGCGCGACGTGGCCGACCTGCATATCAAGGCCATGACGGACCCGGCGGCCAAGGGTCAGCGGTTCCTGGCCACATCGGGCGATTTCGTCTCCATGCTGGAGATGGCCAAGGCGCTGAAGGCGGGCCTGGGCGCGGCGGCCGCCAAGGTCCCTACAGGCGAGATCCCCAACTGGCTGGTGCGGGTCTCGGCGATGTTCAATCCGGAGGTACGTCAGCTGTTGCCCGAACTTGGCAAGCGGAAGAATGGCTCGGGCGCCAAGGCGGAGCGCCTGCTGGGCTGGTCGCCGATCCCGGTGGCGGATTCGTTGGTGGCGACGGGTAAAAGCCTGATGGAGTTGGGGTTGTTGAAGGCGTGAGTGTGGAAATAGGCTGTCAAGCTCTGACCTTGCGGCCAGCCACGCCTATCTGAGCGCTATCGCCGGCCTGCCGACGAGCCCCCATTTCTCGAATCCTGGGAGTTTTTCCATGCAAACTCACGCCTATGCCGCCCAGAGCGCGACCACGCCGCTGGCGCCTTTCACCATCGAACGTCGTGAACCCGGGCCGCACGATGTGGCGATCGACATCCTCTTTTGCGGGGTCTGCCACTCCGACCTGCACACCGCGCGCGGCGAATGGGCCGGGGTGACGTTTCCGGCCGTGCCCGGCCACGAGATCATCGGCCGGGTAAGCGCCGTGGGCGATCACGTCAGCAAGTTCAAGGCCGGCGACATGGTCGGTATTGGCTGCATCGTCGACAGCTGCCGCCACTGCCCGCCTTGCGGCGCGGGGCTGGAGCAATATTGCCAGGAGGGCATGACCGGCACCTATGGCGGCCGCGACCGGACCACCGGCGAGCCCACCTACGGCGGCTATTCCGAGGCGATCGTGGTGCGCGAGGAATATGTGCTGCGGGTGCCGGATGGGCTCGATCCCGCCGCCGCCGCGCCGCTGCTATGCGCCGGCATCACCACCTATTCGCCGCTGCGGCACTGGAACGCGGGGCCGGGCAAGAAGGTGGGCGTGGTCGGCCTGGGCGGCCTTGGCCACATGGCGGTGAAGCTGGCCCACGCCATGGGGCCGGAGGTGACCCTCTTCACCACCTCGCCCGGCAAGGAGGCCGACGCGCGGCGTCTGGGGGCAAGCCATGTGATCATCTCCACCGATCGGGCGGCGATGAAGGCGGTGCGCGGCACGCTGGACCTGATCATCAACACCGTGGCCGCGCCGATGGACCTGGACCCCTACATTATGGCGCTGAGGCTCGACGGGGCGATGGTGCTGGTGGGCGCGCCGGCCAGCGACCACAAGGGACCCTCGGTATTTCCCCTGCTCATGGCCCGCCGCTCCCTCGCCGGCTCAGCTATCGGCGGCATCGCCGAGACCCAGGAGATGCTGGACTTCTGCGCCGCCAAGAACGTCGCCTCCGACATCGAGATCATCCCCATGCGGGATATCGAGACGGCTTATGCGCGCATGCTCAAGAACGACGTGAAATACCGCTTCGTGATCGACATGCAGACCCTGAAGGACGAGGCCCGGGCGGCCTGATATTTCTCTTCCCCCTCTGGGGGAAGTCCCGGCGAAGCCGGGGAAGGGGGCTCCAGCTTGACGCCAAGATTTCCGCTTAGCTGGAGCCCCCTTCACCCCATCGGGGTCCCCCTCCCCCAGAGGGAGAGAAGATAAAGAGGCCTACAGCCGCTCGACGATGGTCACGTTGGCGAGGCCGCCGCCTTCGCACATGGTCTGAAGGCCATACTTCTTGCCGCGGGTCTTGAGCGCATTGAGCAAGGTGGCCATCAGCTTGGTGCCGGAGGCGCCGAGCGGGTGGCCAAGGGCGATGGCGCCGCCGTTGACGTTGAGGCGATCGGGATCGGCGCCGGTCTCCTTGAGCCAAGCCACCGGCACCGAGGCGAAGGCCTCGTTGACCTCGAAGAGATCGATGTCGTCGATGGACATGCCGGCCTTGGCCAGGGCCCGCTTGGTGGCCGGGATCGGGGCCTCAAGCATGATCACCGGATCTCCGCCGATCACCGTGAGGTGATGGATGCGGGCGATGGGATCGACGCCCAGGGTCTTGAGGCCCGCCTCGCTGACGATCATCACGCCAGAGGCGCCGTCGCAGATCTGGCTGGAGCTGGCGGCGGTGAGCTTGCCGTCCTCGCGCAGCAGCTTGACGCCCTTGATGCCTTCGAGGCTGGCGTCGAAGCGAATGCCTTCGTCGACGGTGTGCAGGGTCTTGGTTCCGTCCGCATCGGTGATCTCAATGCCGACAATCTCATCCTTGAAGGCGCCGCCCTGGGTGGCGGCGATGGCCTTCTGGTGGCTGTTGTAGGAATATTCGTCGAGCTGATCCTTGGTCAGGCCGTATTTGGCCGCGACCATCTCGGCGCCCATGAACTGGCTGAACTGGATGTTGGGATAGCGCGCCTTCTGGCGCGGACTCATCGGCGTGCCCAGGCCCTCCTTGGCCGGCAGGATCACCGGGGTGCCCATGGGGACGCGGGTCATGCTCTCGACGCCGGCGGCGATGACGATATCCTGCGTGCCGCTCATCACCGCCTGGGCGGCGAAATGCAGGGCCTGCTGCGAGGAGCCGCACTGGCGATCGACGCTGGTGGCCGGCACGCTCTCGGGGAAGCGCGAGGAAAGCACCGCGCCCCGGGCGATATTGTTGCCCTGTTCGCCGGCCTGGCCGACGCAGCCCATGATCACATCCTCGACCAGGGCCGGATCGGCGCCGGTGCGGTCGATGAGGTTGTTGAGCACCTCGCCGGCGAGATCGGCCGGATGCCAGTCGGCGAGCTTGCCCTTCTTGCGCCCGCCGGCGGTGCGGGTGGCGGCGACGATATAGGCTTCGGCCATGGGAGACTCCTTGGAGGTCGTGCGGACGCGGTCCGGATGACGATGTTGATGGAAATATAGGTAGGGAGGCGACGTTGCGTCAGCCAACGCCCGATTTGTTGATGGGTGACGGCGCCGCTCCGGCGCGCTAGGAGGGCGCCCCTCCCCTTGCTTACCGATTTCGAAGGACCTCCGTGCGCCTCCCTCAAGCCCGCCTCGACCAGGTGCTCGATCGCTTCGGCGAGGTGGAGGCGCGCATGGGCGCGGCCAGCGATGGGCCGGAGATCGTGCGACTGGGCAAGGAATACGCCGAGCTGAAGCCGGTGGCCGAATTCGCCCAGCGCCTGGCCAAGGCCAGGGCCGAACGCGCCGAGCTGGAGGCCATGGCCGGGGCCGAGGACGCCGAGATGGCGGCCCTGGCCCGGGACGAACTGGCCGAACTGGACGCGAGCCTGCCGGAGCTGGAGCGGGAGCTGGCCCTGCTGCTGGCGCCGCGCGACGCCGACGAGAACGCCTCGGCGATCCTGGAGGTTAGAGCCGGCACCGGCGGCGACGAGGCGGCCCTGTTCGCCGGCGATCTCTTCCGCATGTACCAGCGTTATGCCCAGCTGCACGGATGGAAGGTGGAGATCGACAGCGTCTCCGAGGGCGACGCCGGCGGCTATAAGGAGATCATCGCCTCGATCGAGGGCGAGGGGGTGTTCGGCCGGCTGAAGTTCGAGAGTGGCGTCCACCGGGTGCAGCGGGTGCCCGACACCGAAACCCAGGGCCGCATCCACACCTCGGCCGCCACGGTGGCCGTGCTGCCGGAGGCCGAGGATGTGGAGATCGAGGTCAATGACGCCGACATCCGCATCGACACCTATCGCTCCAGCGGGGCCGGCGGCCAGCACGTCAACAAGACCGACTCGGCGGTGCGCATCACCCACCTGCCCACCGGCATCGTCGTCACCTCATCGGAGAAGTCGCAGCACCAGAACCGGGCGCGGGCGATGAAGGTGCTCAAGGCCAGGCTCTATGACCAGAAGCGCGAGGCGCTCGACCTGGAGCGCTCGCAATCGCGCAAGAGCCAGGTGGGTTCGGGCGACCGCTCCGAGCGCATCCGCACCTATAATTTCCCGCAAGGCAGGGTGACCGACCACCGCATCAATCTGACGCTTTACAACCTCGCCAGGGTGATCGAGGGCGACGCCCTGGACGATGTGATAGGTCCCCTGATCGCCGAGGACCAGGCGGCGCGGCTAGCGAGCCTGGAGGACAGCTTCGAGTAAGGTCCCCACGGATCCGAGTGGGACGAACGAGGAGAGGACATCGCAGATGAAACATCTTGCACTGTTGGCCGCCGCGATCATCGCCGCGCCAGGGCTTGCCGTGGCGCAGGACGACAATATGGGGACGTTCCAGGGCTCGACCTCGAGCTCCGGCTCGAGCCACACCGAAAGCAGCAGTTCCTCTTCAAGCAGCAGCGTGACCTTCGGCGTCTCGCCAGCGCCGGCGCCGCAGCTCGGCTCTTCCGGGCCGCCGCCCGGCTGGCCCGGTCACCATGACGCCGATCCCGTCAAGGCCCTGGCCGGAACCTGGACCCTGAGCGCGGCCGGCACCACCGCCAGCTGCAGGGTCGAGCTCTATTACGACAAGCCGTCCGACGGATTGCAGCGGGCATGGCTGACAACCGGTTGCCCCGAAGGGTTTTTCACGGTGACGCGTTGGCGCTCAGACGGCCGCACGCTCGAACTGAGCGACATGTTCAGCAAAAATTACGGAACCTTCCACCGGGCGGGCCGCAACCGGTTCGAGGGACAGAGGGCCAGCGACAACCGCGCCGTTACTCTGTCGCGCTGAAACTAGACCCGCGCCAGCCGGCGGAAGAAGTTCACGACATAGTCCACCTGCCGGCCCAGGAACGCCCGGGTGATCTCCACCGCTTCGGGCGCGGAGACAGTGAAGGCGGGACCGACGCTGTCGGCCATGGCCGCGCCGCGGGCGCCGATGGGCAGGGGGCGGCCCGTGGTGGTGTCCTGGGCGGTCTGGTGTTCGATCTCGGCGCTGAGCTCGGCGCCGATGAGCACCACCATCACCGAGAACCAGACCCAGAGCATGAAGCCAATCATCGCCCCCAGGGAGCCGTAGGTGACGCCCAGGTGGGTGAAGTTGTTGAGGTACCAGGAGAAGCTGAGCGATCCGCCCATCCACGCCAGGGCCGCGAAAAGGCCGCCGCCGGCGACCCAGCGCCATTTCGGCGGCGCGCGGCTGGGGCCGAAGCGATAGACCAGAGTGAAGGCGAAGGCGGCCACCAGATAGATGACGATCCAGCGGAACGGCGCCCAGCGCAAGCCGAGCCGGTGGAACGCTACCGGCGCGGCGATGCCGACGACGGTCACCGACACCAGGAAAATGACCGCCAGGAAGGTGGCGGCGTAGGTGATCAGGGTGCGCTGGAGATAGGGGCGTTTCTCGACCTCGTTGTAGGCGATGTTGACCCCGTCGAAGAGCGCCTTCATCCCGGCGTTGGCGCTCCAGATCGAGACGCCGGCGCTGACCGCGAAGGCGGCGCCCAGAGTTCCGTGCTTTTGGGCGGCCAGGCGCAGCATCTGCTGGCCGATGAGATCGACCACGTCGCTGGGAAAGACCGCCGACATCTGCACCAGCTGATGCTCCACGGTGTCGACGCTGGAAAAGAGACCGTAGAGAGAGACGAAGGCGGCCACGGCCGGAAAGGTGGCCAGCAGCAGATAAAAGGTGACGCCCCCGGCCAGGGCCGGCAGGCGGGCGCGGCCGAACTCGCGATAGGTGCGCCAGGCGATATCCTTCCAGCCCCTGGCGGGTATCGCCCAGGGATAGCGCGCGGCCCGGCCGCGGCCAGGCTCGGCGGCGTCAAACTGTTCGGGGGTGACGCAGCGGGGCTTGGCCTCGACGGCCGGCTTCTTGCGCCACGGCCAAAGCGCCGCCAGGGCGGCGACGGCGAGCCACGGAGCCGCGCGCAAGGGCGATTTGCCCTGCGCCTTGCCATCTGACGTCGCCGGCGGATCGCTCATGCCTGTCCCCCTGAGGGTTAAGCCACTGCCGCCGAGTCGGCGCAACCTGGCAGGAACGCGCCACGAGCCTTCATGGCCGCACTTTTCCGCTGATCGATCAAGAGGGCGGCTTCTCAACTTCCCGAGAGCGGAGCGCTGGCGGCCGATGGAAGAGGCGGTCACGGCGGCGTCAGGCGACGACCGAAAGGTCTTCGCCGGCCAGGGCGCGGTCGATGAGGGCGATGGTTTCGGCAAGACCGAAAATCACCGCGAAGGAGCCGAAGCGCGGACCCTGGGGCTGGCCTAGCAGGACCTCATAAAGCGCCGAGAACCAGGCGCGCAGGGGTTCGAACCCGGCGTCCTTGCCGGCGGCGTAGACCTCGTTCTGCACTGTCTCGGCGTCCTTGGTGTCGGCCGGCAGGGCGCGCAGGCGGGCCGCCAGATCGGCGAAGGCGGCGCGCTCGCGGGCGTTCGGCGCGCGGAAGCGCTTGGCCGGGCGCACGAAGTCTTCGTAGTAGTGGACGGCGTAGCCGGTCAGGCGGTCGAGCAGGGGCTCGGTGGCTGGCGTGGCATCCGGATAGAGCCGGCGGATGAACCCCCAGAGGATGGCGGCGTCCGAGGCGCCGGCGGCCGAGACGAGATTAAGCAGCAGGCCGAAGCTGACCGGCGAGCCACGATCCGGCGGCGCGCCGCCGTGGACGCTCCACACCGGGTTGTCGAGCGGGTTCACCGGCTTGGCGTTATCCCCCATCGGCGCCGGCCGATTGTAGGCGTCCAGCTGCTGGAGATAGTCATCGGTGGCCTTGGGGATGACGTCGAAATAGAGCCGCTTGGCCGATCGGGGCGACTGGAACATGTAATAGGCCAGGCTCTCAGGCGCGCCATAGCGCAGCCACTCCTCCATGGTCAGGCCATTGCCCTTGGACTTGGAGATCTTGTGGTTGTGCTCGTCCATGAACAACTCGTACTGGAAGCCCTCCGGGGGCGTGCCGCCGAGCACCTGACAAACGCGGCTGGAGACCCGCACCGAATCCACGAGGTCCTTGCCGGACATCTCGTAATCGACCTCCAGCGCCGTCCATCTCGCCGCCCAATCGGGCCGCCATTGCAGCTTTACATGACCGCCGGTGACGGGAACCTCGGTCAGGTTCCCGTCCTCGTCCGCGAAGACGATCGTGCCGCGATCCAGATGGCGCTCGAGGGTCGGGACCTGAAGCACCCGGCCGCTCTTGGGGCTGATCGGCAGGAAGGGCGAATAGGTGGCCCGGCGCTCTTCGCCGAGGGTTGGCAGCATGATCGCCTGGACCCTGTCGAACCGCTCCAGCACGCGCAGCAGGACCGGATCGAAGCGGCCGGAGGTGTAGCATTCCGTGGCCGAGAGAAACTCATAGTCGAAGCCGAAGCCATCGAGGAAGGCGCGCAGGCGGGCGTTGTTATGCGCCCCGAAGCTCTCGTACTGGCCGAACGGATCGCGCACGCGGGTGACCGGCTTGTCGCGATCCTCCTCCAGCATGGCGCGGTTGGGGAGGTTATCCGGGATCTTGCGGAAGCCATCCATATCATCGGAGACCACCAGGAGGCGCGTGGGCAGCACATCCTCGGTGAGGGCGCGAAAGGCGGCGCGCACCATGGTGGGGCGGGCGACCTCGCCGAAGGTGCCCAGATGCGGCAGGCCCGAGGCGCCGTAGCCGCACTGGAACACCACCGGCTTGGCCAGGGCCGGCAACGCTGCCAGAGCCTCGTCGATCTTGCCGGCGTTGATCAGGGTGGAGGCCAGATCGCGCGCGGCGTCATCCTCCAGGCGCAGGCGCAGGAGCCGGGCGAGGAGGCCGCGCGCCTGCTCGAACGGCCAGGCGCGCGCCTCGCGGGCAAGGGGAGAGAGGCCGGTCAACATGGGGCGAGGGGCGTAGTGCGGCGAAGGCGCGGGGTCAATGGCGGGGAGAACGCCAGCGCCAGGCTGGAGCCCCCTCCACCCCTTCGGGGTCCCCCTCCCCCACGCCAACGGGAGGAGAGCATTTGTTCTCTCTTCCCCCTCTGGCGGAAGTCCCGGCGAAGCCGGGGAAGGGGGCTCCAGCTTGGCGCGGGCGTCTCAGCGCGCCAGCAGCGCCGGCGGCGTCCAGTGGACGACGGCGAGACCTCGTTCCGCATCAAGGATTTCGGGATCGGACGCCGCCAGACCGCTTTCCGAGAGAATTTCCTCCGGTGTCCGCGCTGGAACGTCCGGAAAGACGGGCACACCTCCGGGGAGCCAGACGCCTGGCGCGCGGGTGAGGTGGAAGGCGTCATAGAGGCCGAGGAAGAGACCGAATACGCCGGGCGCGCCGACGACGCCCACGGCGGGCGCGTCAAGATCCAGAGCGGCCAAGGCTTCGTCGAACGCCACCCCGGCCGGATTCCAGAGCAGCGAATTGGGGTGAGCCGGATCGGGGGCGAGGGAAGCCGTACGGCGGGTGACGACGAGGCGTTTGCGCCTATCGGAATTGGGCTGGCCCTCGTGGGAGTGGCGCCCGTGGACGACCACATCGACGCCATCGAGGCCATCGAGGCCATCCTCGAAGAATCGCTGATCGGCCTCGAACTTCAGCGAGGCGGGCATCACGTGGTTGGCGCCGGCCAGCATGCCGTCCTCGGAGACGATGGCCCAGCCTTCGATGCGTCGCGCCTTGGCCATGAGGGCTAGCTCACCGAAACGGTGTCAAGCGCGGCTTCGACGCCTTCGGCGTAGGGGCTCATGTCCATGTCCGGATAGCGCATCTGCACATCCGACAAGGTCTGGGCGTTCCAATAGGGATCGCCTGGCGGCGGAAATCCGAACAGGTCGCGCTGGCGGGGCGTCATCCAGGTCATCGCCTCCTTCCACCCAGGGTTGTTGGCGTGGTCAGGCCACGCCATCTTACCCTGCCAGCGCCAACCGCGCGCCTTGAAATCGACCGGCATGACGAAGCGCGATCGGCCCGGCGCCTTGAAGTTGGACCCGCGGTGGAAGATGTCGGTCTTGTAGATCAGGATCGAGCCGGCTGGCCCGGTGACGGCGACCTCGTGTTCGAACAGCTCGCCCATCTTGGTCATCTGCTGGCCGATCGGAATGTGACGGGTGTATTCCAGCGGCACGGCCTTGGTCGGTCCGTCCAGCTCGGTCACATCCGAGAGCAGGATGAAACAGGTCATCTGCGGCATCAGCCCGTCGGCCCGGGGCGCCACGAGGGTGTGGTTGCCGTAGTCGCGATGATGAAACTGGTCGTAGTCGATGGCGCCGGAATACTTCGCCCACAGTTCGATCTTGTAGCAGTCGATCTCCTTGGTCTGAAGGAACCGCTCGGCGGCGTCGATCAGGTCCGGATAGACCGGAACCCGGTTCAGGGCCTGCGGCTCATATGGGAAGAGGCGCAGGCCGGCGAACTGGCTGCGCGCCAGTTTTGGATGGGCCGAGGGATCGGCGAAGTATTCCTCGGGCCTGGGGGAGATCTCCCACAACGCGTCCCGCGCCGCCGAGAGCGTATCCTTGTCGAGGAAGCTTTCGACCACGGTGAACCCGCGATCCCACACTTCCGCCAGTTTCTCGTCAGGTATCCGCACTCAAGATCTCCAACGTCTGTCCGTGGGCGAGAGTTAGCGACAAGCACGCGCGGGCGCAAAGCGCCTTTATTTCTCTTCCTGTTGGGTCAAGCTGGAACCCCCTCCACGTTGGCGTCGGGGTCCCCGTCCCCCGGAGGGGAGGAGAGCCTTGAATCTCTTTCCCCTGTGGGGGAAGTACCGGCGAAGCCGGGGATGGGGGCTCCAGCTTGATGCGGGGGAGGAGAGAGGAGGCGTTTCCTTTGGCGGGGTTTTCGGCAAACCTGGCATGGAGCACGGGAGACGCGCATGAATGATGTCTGGGCCAAAGCCACGCCGGAATCCGTCGGCCTGTCTTCCACCGGAATAGCCAAGATCGACGCCATGCTGGAGGAGCTGATCGCCACGGGCGAACTCCCTGGCGCGTCGATCCTGATCGCTCGCCACGGCAAGCTCATCCATCGATCGATCCTGGGCCTGAAAAACATCGCCACCGGCGAGCCCCTGGCCGAGGACACCATCTTCGCCATCTTCTCCATGACCAAGCCGGTGACGGCGGTGGCGATGATGCTGCTGTTCGAGGAAGGCCGCTGGTCGCCCGACGATCCGATCGCCAAGCATCTGCCGGAATTCGCCGAGGTGAGGATGCTCGGCGGCGGCGCCCCCGATCACGCTCCGACCATGGGTGAATTGATGACCCACACGGCCGGCCTCGGCTATGGCATCGGCCTTGGCCCTCATGACGCGGTCGATCAGGCCTATATCGACGCCGGCGTGTGGCAGGCGGAGAACTTGGCCGAAATGTCGCGCCGGGTGGCGGCCGCGCCCCTGGCCTATCAGCCGGGCGGCGCCTGGCGCTATTCCATCGCCATGGATGTGCAAGGGGCGATCATCGAGCGCCTGACCGGCCAGAGCCTGCCCGACTTCATGCGCTCGCGCATCTTCGCGCCTCTGGGCATGGCGGACACCGACTTCTATGTGCCGGCGCCCAAGCAGCCCAGGCGGGCAACGCTCTACCACATGTACGGCGTGCCGAAGCTGACGGTGCTCGATCACCCCGGCTTCGCCCGCGACGGGGTGGCCATCCCGAAGATTCCGTCGGGCGGCGGCGGCCTCTTCTCGACGGTCAAGGACTACGGCCGCTTCGCCCAGATGCTGCTGAACAAGGGCGAGCTGGGAGGCAGTCGGATCCTCGAACCCGACTCGGTGGCGATGATGATCGCCAATCACCTGCCCCGGCCGATCCTGGAGCGCGAGGTGGATGCCGGCTTCCAGCACATCCGCCTTGGCTTCGGCTACGGCTACAACGGCGCGGCCTGCGACGATCCGGCCCTCGCCAAGGCCGACGTGGGCAAGGGGACCTATCAGTGGGACGGCGCCAGCGGCGTCTGGTTCTGGGTCGATCCGGAAAACGACCTAATCTTCGTGGGCATGATCCAACGGATGCTGCAGGACGGCATGCCAAGGCTTCAGGCGCTTACCCAGAGGATGGTGAAAGAAGCGATGGCTTAGGGCACGCCGTCTTCCGCGCTTCTCATTCCACCGCCGGCGTCACCAATCCCTCCCACTTCCGCACCAGCCGAAGCTGCGCGCCGATCCACTCGGGCGAGACGATTGCCGCGCCCCATTCGGGGATGCGGCTGGCGTATTGGCCGGTGAAGTTGATGTGCCGGACGCTGACCAGGAGGCCGATAGCGGCGAAGTCGGCGTCGGGGATCGGCCGCGCCTGGCGATAGCCTTCGATGAAGGCCGGCCACAGCGGGCGGCTGGCCTCGCCGATTTCGCGGCCGCGGGTGAAGGCGAGGAAGCTCCACAGGAAGGTGGCGAGGTCATAGGCGAGAAAGCCCGGGCCGGCGTCGTCGAAATCGAACCAGCCGGCGATAAGGCCGCCATTGGCGCCGTCGGCGATCAGGGTGTTGGCGGCGTGATTGTCGCCGTGGCAGTGGCCGACAGACAGCGCACCGGCCCGGTCGGCCAAAAGCGCGCGCACCCCGCCGACGACGTCTCGGGCCTCGGCCGCCAGCGTCTTGTCGACCACCGCCAGGACCTGGGCCAGGGGGCGTTCGAGCAGGTGCTCGCCATCCAGCCGGTAGCGGCTGAGCGGGGCGTCAAAGCTCTCACCGGCCCGGTGCATCCGGCCAAGGCTGGCCCCCAGAGCGCGCACATCGGCCAGGGTCTGGTCATCCAGCTTGCCGGTGCGGTGCAGGGCCGCCAGGGGCGATCGGCCGGACAGGCGCTCGAAGAGGGCGAATTCGCGCGGCCCCTCAGGCGCTTCCAGCATGCGCCAGAAGCCGCCCTCGCGATCGGCGACCGGCGCGCCGACGCTGAGGCCCGAGCTCTGGAGGTGGCGGAGGAAGGCGATCTCGTAGTCGATATTGGCCGGCCCGCGAAAACGGCGATCGCACAGCCGGGCCATGTAGCGGCGCCCCTCGCCGGCCTCGAACTCGTAGGTGTCGTTGAAGCCCCGGGCGTAGAGGCGGCAGCCGCGGATCGGGCCGATGGCGTAGCCGCGCTCGATGACCTCGGCGATGGCGGCGGCGGCGATTGTGGAATAGGCGGCTTCAAGTGTCATGGCTGCGAGGAGCAGAGCACCACAAAGGCACAAAGGACACAAAGGAACGCGAAGAGGCCGTCGACGGCGAAGCCGTCAATCATACCAGGGGCTCGACGCGTGTTGCGCCTTCGGCGCGGCGCGACGTCGGGCTTTGTGTTCTTTGTGCCTTTGTGGTGCGCTTTGCGGCGCTGTGAAAACCCAAGAACCGGCTTGAGACTCAAAGCTCTCCCCTTGCGTCTGCCGAGGGGAAGCAATGACGTTCGCCCGACCTTTCCTACCCCGCCTTCGCCGCCGCGATCCGCGCCTTGGCGGTCTCGATGGCGATTTCGGCGGGCAGACGGTCTTCGCTCTGGGCGCGGTCAAGGACTTCGCGCAGCGTCTCGACCATTCGACTAAGTTTGATCTCCACCCAGGCGGGGTCGAAAGCCTCGTCCCGTTCGAGGGCCCGGATTTCGCCGGCGATGTTGATGATCCCGCCGCCGTTGATGACGAAATCGGGGGCGTAGAGGATGCCGCGATCGTGCAGCAGGCGCCCGGCCTCGGGGTCGCCGAGCTGGTTGTTGGCGCCGCCGGCGACGATCTTGCCCTTGAGGCGCTGGACCGAGGCGCGGGTTATGGCGCCGCCCATGGCGCAGGGCGCGAACACCTGGGCGTCGACATCGAAAATCGCCGAGGGAGGAACGACGCGGGCGCCGGTGCGGGCGGCCACCTCGCGCACGGCCTCCTCGTCGACGTCGGCGATGGTCAGGCGCGCGCCGGCGGCGGCGAGCTTATCCGCCAGATAGGCCCCCACATGGCCCACGCCCTGGATGGCGATCTCGACACCCTCGAGACCACGGCCATAGACCTTCTGAACGCACAGTTCGACGCCGCGCTTGATGCCTTCGGCGGTGACCGGGCTGGGATCGCCCGAGGCCGCCGGGTGGCCTTCCAGACCGGCGACATAGCGGGTGGTGACGCGGGTATGAGCCAGGTCGGCGGGCGAGATGCCGACATCCTCGGCCGACCAATAGCGTCCGCCGAGCGAGTCCACCGCTCGGCCAAAGGATTCGAACAAGCCCGGCGTCTTGTGCAGACGCGAATCGCCGATGATCACCGCCTTGCCGCCGCCCAGCTCGATATCGGCTACGGCATTCTTGTAGGACATGGCGCGGGAGAGGCGCAGGGCGTCGTCCATGGCCGCCTGTTCGTCGGGATAGGCCCACATGCGGCAGCCGCCGGCGGCCGGCCCCCGGGCGGTGGAATGGATGGCGATGATGGCCTTGAGGCCATGTTCGGGATCGCAAAAGGCGTGCACGCCTTCGTGGTTCTCGAAGGCGGGGGAATCGAACAGGCTCATGAAGGCTCTTTGGGAGGCTGGCGCGCAGGGCGCGCCCCTCTACTCTGGCGGGGCCTTGGCCACAACCCCGGCGGTCCGCGCCGAGGGCGCGCGCGCCGGGATCGGCGGGGCGCCCGACGGAAGCGGCGCGGCCGGATCGAGGATGAAGGCGAGGGTGTCTCGCCACACGTTCCGCGCCTGCAGGTCACGCTGCAGCAGGTGCCAGCCGTTGGCGTAATAGGCGGTGCGCGCGCCGGGCGGCAGGCGGCGGACAGCCTGGAACGTCGGCGTCTTTGGGATGATCTCGTCGTGAGCGCCATAGAGATAGAGGGTCGGCGCGCGCAGATCACCCGTTTGGCTCCAGGCCTTCTGCATGGTGGAGACGAGGCCATAGAGGACGTCGGCCCTCGCCCCCCAGATCATCAAGGGATCGCGGCCCATGGCGCGCAGCTCGTCGATATTGTCGCTGGCGTAGATCTTTTCGGTGAGCCAGTCCGGCGGCGTCACCACCCAGCCGGGGGCGGCGTGATCGGCCATCCAAAGCGCCGTCTTGTAGGCCAAAGGCTGGCTGGACCAGCCCCAGACGGCCGGCGCCAGCAGGATCAGGCGATCGGCGGCCGGCGGACGATCGGAGGCGAAGGCCTCGATGGCGACGGCCCCGCCCAGGCTCTCGCCGACCACGGCGATGACGGCGCCGGGATAACGGGCGCGGGCGAGCGCCGTGATGGTGCGCAGATCCTCCATCTTCAGATCGTCCGGCGCCCAGACGCCACGCTGGGGCGAGCGGCCGAAACCGCGCTGGTCATAGGCCAGGGTGGTGACGCCCTGCGTGGCCCAATAGGCGGCCGAGAGGTGGAAGGCGTTGGCGTAGTCGTTCATGCCATGGACGCCGATGATCACCGCCTTGGGCGGCCCGCCGACGGCGTCCCAGCGGGTGAGACCCAGGCGAGCGCCGTCGAAACTGACGAAGGCGTGGTCCTCCAGGCGAGGGCCCGTGAAGGCGAGATCCGGCTTGCCGGCGTGTTGTAGGGTGGGGGCGCAGGCGCAGAGTCCCATCAGCGCCAGGATGACCAGAATCGGCCTCACGAGGCGATCATGGCCGCGACGCGCGCTCGCAGATAGGGCGCGGCCTCCTCTTCGAACCACCGGTTGCGCGCGAGCCAGGCTGTGTTGCGCCAGGAGGGATGAGGCATGACGAGCACGTCCGGCAGATACTCACGCCAGGCGTGGACGGTGGCGTCCGTCGAGCCCTTGTCGCGCCCGCCCAGCGCCCAGACCTGGGCCGGCCGGCCGAGCAGGAGCGTCAGCTCGACCTTGGGCAGGGCGGCAAGGAGCGGCGCGCGCCAGAGCGCCGCGCATCGGGCGGGCGGAGGGATATCCCCTCCCCCAGGCGCGGTTCCAGGATAGCAGAAGGCCATGGCCGCCACGCCGATGGCGGGATGACCATAGAAGATCTCCCGGCTCACCCCCATCCAGCGGCGCAGGCGATCGCCGGAAGGATCGTCGAACGGCAGGCCGCTCTCGTGCACCCGCCGACCCGGCGCCTGGCCGCAGATCAGGAGACGCGTCTCGGCCGAGACCCGCACGACGGGACGAGGCTCATGGGCGAACTCGCCGGCGCAGGCGCGGCAGGCGCGGATATCGTCAAGGACGGCTTCCAGGCTCACGCCGCCCTGGCCCAATGGACCGCCAGCCAGATAAAGGCGACGCCCAGGGCGGTGGCGAGGGTCGTCCACGCCCTCGGGTGGCGCCGATGGCTGTCGGGCAGCAGCTCGCCCGCGCCGATATAGAGGAAGAAGCCGGCGAAGGCGGCCAGGATCAGCGCCAGATCGGCCTTTGGGATCACGATCAGGCGGCTAAGGCCGATGCCGATCAAGGGCGCGATGGCGTCCGCCATCAGCCAGCGCCGGGCGGTGAGCGGCCTTCCCGATCCGGCGAGGCTGAGATTCACCGTATTGACCCCGTCGGAGAAATCATGGGCGAGGACGGCGATCGCCAGCACCACGCCGACCGCCGGCGAGACCTGGAAGCCGAGGCCGATGCCAAGGCCGTCGAGGGCGCTGTGCAGGGTGAGGCTGCCCGCGCCCATGTGCCCACGAGCGCCGGGGTCGCCTCCCGCCATGAGAAGCGCCCGATCGACGGCGAGATAGGCGATAAAGCCCGCGGCGACCAGAGTGAGGACGATATCGGCGCCGCGCGCCGCGCCCAGCTCGAGCGCTTCGGGCAGGAGGTCGAAGAGAGCCACGCCGATCACCGCGCCGGCGCTGAACCCCAGGATCAGATGCACGGCGCGCGCGAACCGCAGCGCCAGGATCCCTCCGGCCAAGGTCGCCGCGCCGGCGGCGAGGCCCAGGGCGATCAGGATCAGATCTAGCCGGTGGGCGGTGAAAAAGGCGTCCATGGCTTTGCCTAGCGAGTGAGAGCGAGGAATTCCATGGCGGGGCTGCGCGGCCGGTCACGAGTGTGATAGGACGCCGGCCAACCTTTGTCGCGGATGAACCGAGTGACCACGAAGATCCTGAACCACCCCTACGCCTCGGCCTATCTCCTCCAGGCGCCGATCACCACGCTCATCATCGCGCCCACCGGCTCGGTGGCGGGAAACGCCGACTATGGCGTATATACAAAGGCGGCGGCTCAGGCGGCCTACACCGTCGCCAATCGGGGCACGGTGACGGGCGGCGGCGTGGGAATCTCCCTGACCGACGGCGGACGGATCATCAATGGCACGGCGAGCGCACCGGAGGCTTTGATCACAGGCGAGTCAGGCGTCGTTCTGAACGGCCCCGCGACAGTCGCCAACTTCGGTACTGTCGTTGCTACGGGTTTAGACGGTGGACCTGACGTAAACCACGCCTATGCAGGTATCCACCTAACCAACGGCGGATTCGTTCAAAACGGAAGCACTGACGGAAGCAAATCATCGGTAGAGGGGCAAATCGGTGTCCTGATCTCTGGCGCGGCTGGCACGGTGAGGAACTTCGGGACCATTTCCACGACAAGCGGCAGTCTTCTGGATGCTGTTTTTCTAGAAAATGGCGGCAGCCTTACAAATGGCACGGCGCGGAACACCACAGCCTCCCTTTATGGCTACGGAAACGCCGTAGTGGTCGAGCTCGTCGGGACCGTTAACAATCTTGGCACAATCCGCGGAGGCGGAGAGGCCACCGGCCATTTCGGCATAAATCTGGCTGGCGGAGGTTGCGTCACCAACGGGCTAGAGACTGATAGGGTAGCGTTAATATCCGGGGTCGATGCGGTCGCATCCAATGCGCGGATGACCGTGAGAAATTTCGGCCTGATCGAAGGCTCCGCCATCGGTGTGTCGATTGGGGGCGGAGAAGTCATCAACGGTTCGGTCAGGGACAAGACGGCGACAATCAGCGGGCCGCTGGCCGTCAGGACCTATGGTGGAGTCAGCGTGGTCACCAATTTCGGAACCATCGAAGGTACAGGCGATGCGGGCCAAGCGGTTTTCTTTTCGCCCAACAGCGCTTCGACGCTCAAGGTTGAAGCTGGCTCGACGATTGTCGGCACGACCAACGGAGGCAACGGGACGCTTGATCTGGCGTCAGGCGGCGGGACCATCAGCAGTATCGGCGGCGGGGACATCGTGGCTTCCGGCTCGGCCGATCCCTACTGGGGTTTCGGGACCCTGGAGATCGGCAAGGGGGCCGATTTCACCCTGACCGGGGCCGGGACGATCGCGGCGGGCGGCGTTGCGAGCCTGGACATCGAAGGCGCCCTCGGCGTCATCGGTTCACTGTCCGCCGCCAGCGCGATCAAAGGCGGCGGAACCCTGGCGATCGTGGGCGGCGAGGCCGATTTCAACGCCGGCGCCAGCCTTTCGGTGGCGAGGGTTTCGGTCTCCGGCGCGTCGGCGCTCGTCGATGTAGCCACAGACCTCACCTACGCGGGTCAATGGAGACAGACGGGCGGGACCGTGGCGGGATCGGGTGATCTGGATTTCACCGGCGCCGGCGATCTCTTCCAGAACACAACGTTGGACCTCGCCCACACGACGATCAGCGCCGCGAGCGCGACCCTCTCCGGCGCCATCGGCCTGACCGGCCTGCTGACCGTGGCCTCGCCAGATCTGGTGATCTGGGGCGCGACCGAACTTACCGGTGGCGGAACGCTGCAACTCACGAGCGCGGCGACCAACGCCGTGATCGGCAGTTCGAAAGCCGCCTTGCTGACCAACGTCGACGACACCATCGAAGGCGCCGGACGCCTCGGCGCCGGCGCGTTGCGCCTCACCAATGAAGCTGGCGGAGTCGTTGAGGGAAACACCAAGGCCGGTCTCACCATCGACACTGGCGCATCGAAAATCATCAACGCCGGCCTGATCGAGGCCTATGGCGTCGGCGACAGCCTCACCGTCGCCGGCGCGGTCGTCAACAATGGCGTCCTTGGCGCCTTCGGCGGCGCCCTGACCGTGGCCGGCGCGGTCTCGGGATCGGGCGCCGTGCGCATCGACAAGGGCGGCGATGCGACCTTCGGCTCGGCGTTCAGCCAGGATGTGATCTTTGTGGTGAGCGGCACGCTCACCCTGGCCGATTCCCAGAGCTTCGAAGGCTCGATCTCCGGTTTCTCCAAGGCCGGCAAGACTTCCCTCGACCTCGAGGACATCGCCTTCGGCTCTCACACCAAGATCTTCAGCTCCAGCACGAAGGCCTTCAGCATCCTGACAGTCACGGATGGATCCCATATCGCCGAAATCAAGCTGATGGGCGACTACACCGGCTCGAGTTTCGCGATCGCCAGTGACGGCCATGGCGGGACCACCGTCACCGACCCGCCGGCCGTTCAGGCCATGGCGAGCGCCATGGCCAGCTTCGCGCCGGCCTCGTCCGGATCCGGGGCTGGATCGGTTCCGATACAACACCCGGCGGCCACCTCGCTCGCGAAGCCCCCTCACTAGAAGGGGCTGGCCTCAGAACGACTTCGTCAGGCCCGCGAAAAGGCCGCGACGAGGACCGTACTGCGGCGCGCCGACCCCGACGCCGGTGCCATTGCGAATCTCGTAGACCTCGTCGAAGGCGTTGATCAGGTCGACGCGGATCTCCAGCGGGCCGATCGGGGCGGCGGCGAAGTGGTGCGAGAGCGAGAGATTGACCTGGACGTAGCCGGGCAGGTGAACGCCATTGGGAATGCCGTTCTCGCCCGTGGCGCGAAGCCCGCTGCCATAGATCAGATCGCCGCCGATACGGATTTCCCGCCATAGATAGGAGGCGCCGCCCGAGGCCGTGTAGGTCTGGTTGTGGTCGAGGTAGATATAGTTCGAGGCGATATAGGCCAGGTCCTGCGGCGTGAAATTGAACTGGCTAGAGACGATGTCCTTGCCCTGATTGTCGGCCCAGGCAAAGTTGGCGTAGGCGGACAAGGGGCCGTGGTTATAGGCGGTCTCGAATTCAACGCCGTATTGATAGCCCCAGCGATAGTTGAAGGGCGTCAGGATGATCGGCGCGCCAAACTGACCCTCGTCGATCAGATAGTCCGAAGTCTTGTAATAGCTGTCGACACCGGCGGTCAGACCCCGCATGATTTTCTGGGAAAACCCCACGTCAAAATAGTTGGCTCTTTCGGCGTAGGGCGTAGTGTCCTCGCTCGAAGGGGCCGCGCCGGTGGTGTTGACGAACTGAGACACGGTCTCCGAACCGACCAGCTCGAATGGCGGCGGCGAGAAATAACGCGCGTAGCCCGCGTGGAGCGTCGTATCCGGTAACGGGAGCCAGACCAGGTTCACGCGCGGGCTCAGCTGGTTTTCGTTGCGAAAACCGTCGAACTGATCGAAGCGCAGGCCATAGTTTAACGTCAGGTTCTGGCGCAGCTTCCATTCGTCCTGGAGATAGGCGCTGAGCGTGTAGGCGGTCTTGGCGTTCTGATCGTAGATGGTGATCGGCTGGTCAGTGGTCGGGATCATGGTTCCCGGTTCCAGCGGGATCACCTGGGAGGTGGCGTGGCCGGTGGCGCGATCGACCTGGCCGATCAGTCCCCCGCGCAGGGTATGGGCGTCGGTGAGCCTGTAGACGCCCTCGGCCTGAAAGCCGCCGGCCACATCGCGCTTGTAGGCGGCCTGAGAGATGCCGTTGAAGAGCAGGTCGCCGAGCTCGTCGGGGGTGAAGTTCAGGCTCGAATATCGGGCGAAGACGGAAACCTGACTGGTGAACGGGCCGGCGGTGTGCAGCCAGTTGATCACACCATAGTCGGTGATCTCGGTCTGGTTCTCGTCGAGTTCGGCGCTGGGATAGGTGCTCTCACCATCGACCACGAGGGGCTCGTCACCATCCGGACCGTAGATCTTCGGCGGCATCTGGCCTGGCGTGGTGGGAATCTGGAAGCTCTGGTGCGAGGCGCCCAGGATCATCGACACCCGATCGTCCGCATCGATGATGTCCTGGACATAGGCGAAGCCCTGATACTGGTCGCTATGGTCGTGCAGCGGCGTCGAACTGGGGTTCGGCGAATCGATGCCGAGGTTGGTGGTGAGAAAACTGCCGGAGATGAAATAGTTCAGGTTTCCGGAGCTGCCGCCATATTCGAAGCTGGGCTGGATCTCTCCGTGGGCGCCGCCGTAGATCTCCACATCGCCGCCGTTGGTCAGGCCGCTCTTGGAAGATATGTCGATGATGCCGGCCGTGCGCAGGCCGTATTGAGCCGGCAGGGCGCCGGTGATCAGTTGCACGCTCTGGGCGAGACGGGGGCTGAGCGCCTGGCTGAAGACGGAAAGTCCTTCGGGCAGGATCACGCCGTCGAGGCGGAACTGCAGGCCGTTGTGTTCGCCGCGGATATGGAGCTGGCCGAAGGAATCCTGCACCACGCCGGGCGACTGCAACACCACCTGGTTGAGGGCGACATTGGCGCCCCCGGGCATGGTTTCGATGGCCTTTGAGGTGATGGTGTAGACCGAGGCGCCGAGCTGGGGCTGGATCGAGGCGCGGGCCTGGTCGAGCCGCCGGGCGGTGACCACGACTTCCGCGACCTTGGATTGAGGCCCGGAAGCCGGGACGGGCGGGGGAGGCGCTTCGGCGGCCGAAACGCCCGAGGCGACGGCGCCAAGAGCCCAGCCGATCGCCGCGAAGGACGCCTGCCTCTTCCACGCTCGGCGCACCGGCATTGCTCCTCGGCCCATCACAGGGTCGTGATCTAGCGCTGCGCCGCAGCAAAACCCATGGCGCGCCTTCCCGGTGTAATCGGGAATTTTTCCCGATCTTGGCGAGGGCGTGGGCGCGCGCGCACTTTGGTCTTATGAGACCTGGCCATGTCTCTGCGCCTCAGGGTCGTGTTCGCCATCGCCGTGGTGCTGATCACCGGCGCCCTGGTCGGCACCGCCCTGGCCGGCTGGCAGGCGCGCGGCGTGCTGCGCGAAGAACTGGTCGCGGCCCTGGCTGGCGGACGGCAGACCGTGTCGGGCGACTTCGAGGCGCTCAGCCGATCCGACGACCCGGCGAGGGATCTCACCCGTCTGGTGCGGGCGTTCGACGGCAATCGCCACCTGGTGGCCAGCCTCACCGACGCCGATGGCCGCGAGGTGGCCATCTCCCACCCCATTCCGGCCGACGCCGCTCCGGCCTGGTTCGCCGGCCTCTTTCGTCCGCTAGTGCCGCCGGTTCGCCTCGCGCCCCCCGTGGCCGGATTCTCGGCTCTGACCCTTACGCCGATCTACGCCAATGATGTCGCCGGCGTCTGGGCGGAATTCATCGCCCTGATCGGCGTGCTGGCCGGCGCCTTTCTATTGGGCGCTTTGCTGGTGTGGCTCACCGTCGGCCGGGCGTTGCGGCCCCTTTCGGATTTCTCGGCGGCTTTCCTTCGGATCGGCTCGGGCGACTATGGCGCCAAGGTGCGCGAGGCCGGACCGCTCGAACTCGTTCGGCTCGGCCGCGGGGTGAACGACATGACCGCGCGCCTGGCCGCCATGCAGGCCAAGACTCACGCCCTGGAGGAGCAGCTCCGCACCCTGCAGGACGAGGAGCGCGCCGATCTGGCCCGAGATCTGCATGACGAGATCGGACCGCACCTGTTCGCCGCCAATGTCGACGCCGCCATGGCGCGCCGATTGATCTCCGAGGGCAAGCCGGGCGAGGCCCTGGCTCAGGTGGAGGCGATATCGGAGGCGGTGGCGCATATGCAGCGGCTGGTCCGCGATATCCTCGGGCGCCTGCGCCCCACGGAACTCATCGAATTGGGGCTCGCCGCCGCGATCGACGAGCTGGTCGCCTTCTGGCGCGCCAGACATCCGGCCATCGCCTTCAAGGTGAGCGCGCCGGAGGACGCCGCCCTGCCGATGAGCGAAGCCGCCCGCGAGACTCTCTATCGTGTGGTGCAGGAGGGCCTCAACAACGCCGTGCGTCATGGCCGGCCCAGCCGGATCGAGATCGAGATTGGCGGCCATCAAGGCGGCGAGGTGTTCGCCAGGATCAGCGACGACGGGGCCGGCGGCGAAACCCCGGCCCGAACCGGCTTCGGCCTGATCGGCATGCGCGAGCGGGTCGCGGCCGTCCGGGGGCGGCTCACCATCACACCCGGCGCGGAAGGCTGGACCATACTGGCGCGCCTGCCCGCCGAAACCACGCCGGAGGCGGACGCCGCATGACCATCCTCCTGGTGGACGATCACGCCCTGGTGAGAGCCGGCCTGATGCGGCTGCTGGCGACGCTTTCGCCGGACGTCGTGCTGGAGGCGGCCAACGGCCGAGACGCGCTGGCCATCATGCGCGCGGAGAAGCCGGATCTGATCATTCTCGATCTCAACCTTCCAGGCCTTGGCGGGCTGGAGCTGCTGCGGCGGATGATCCAGGCCGGCGCCGGCCCGATCCTGGTGCTCTCCATGCACGCCGAGCCCCTCTACGCCAAACGGGCCCTGGAAGCCGGCGCGGCCGGCTATGTGACCAAGAACGCCTCTCCCGAGGAGCTGCTCACCGCCGTGCGCCGGGTGACCGCCGGCGGCCGCTATGTGGAGGCTGAGCTCGCCCAGGCCCTGGCGGCGCCGGGCGCCGGCGCCGGCCCGCTGCTCGACAATCTCACCGCCCGCGAACTGGAGATCATGCGCCTGCTCGCCAAGGGCGCCAGCCTCGCCGAAATCGCCGCCGCCGTGGGCGTGGGCTACAAGACCGTGGCCAACAACTGCGTGCAGATCAAATCCAAGCTCGGCGTCTCCCGCACCGCCGACCTTGTGCGTCTGGCCATCGAGACCGGGGTGGGGTGAGTCTCAGGCGTCAAACACCGGCACGCCATATCGTCCGATCCAAGGGTCGCGCGTCATGACCGTCAGTCCCTCACAGAAGGCCTGGGCGACAATGAGATGGTCGAAGGGGTCGCCGTGAAGCCTCGGCAATATGCGAACCCGCCAAGCGTGGTCGCCGCGAACCGGCAATAGGGTGAGATCAGGGTTCGTTTCGATTTGAGCCAGGAGGTTAGCCGGCGCTTCCAAGAGACCTTTGCCGGCCTTGATAGCGATCTCCCAAAGGCCAACAACGCTCACGAACACCTCGTTGGCAGGGTCCTCGATCGCCGCCGTTTCTGTCGTCGTGAGCCTTTTCGCGTCGACGAAACCCCAAAGTAGGATGTGGGTGTCGAGCAGTAGCTTCAACGATCAGATCCGGGCCGCGGAAATATCTCGCTGGCCTCGAATTCGGCCAGGAGTTCTTTATCGGTCTCGAGAAGACCGGGCGGTGCGGAGACCTGACCCTTGAGTGAATCGAGCCAAGAGCCCTTGCGGGGCGGCGGCGACGCCACTGGCGCGAGGCGGACCGATGGCTTGCCTGCACGGGCGATGATCACTTCCTCCCCGGCCTCCGCTTGCGCGATTAGCTTTGAGAGATTTGTCTTTGCAGCATGAATATTTACGATCATGACTTAGCTAATCCAACTTCAACTCGCTGGCGATCTCAGCCTCCACCGCGTCGATATCCGGCGCGATCCAGATCTTGCCGCGTTGCGAACCCATCCAGGCGGGAAGGCCTTCAGGCTCTCGCACACCCGGGTAGGGGTCAAGATCTGGGCGCAACGGGGCCAGCCGTACGGAAGGTTTGCCGGCGCGCGCGATGATCACCTCTTCGCCGGCCTCGGCCCGAGCGATGAGCTTTGAGAGATTGGTCTTGGCGGCGTGGATGTTAACGATCATGGATTAGCTAAGCTAATCGAGGCGTCGACGAAGTCAAGGCCGAACGCTTCATCGAACGCCTCCTCGCCCGCGGGAGAAAAGGCGACGACCCGGCCCGCCCCGCGCTTGGCCCAGCCGGCCTCCAACACCTTTTTGAGGACCGCCGCGCCCACGGCGCCGCCGAGATGAGGCCGGCGTTCGCTCCAATCGAGACAGGCGCGGCATAGGGGGCGCCGCCTCGCGGCTAAAGCCGCCACGTCGACGCCAAGGGCCTCAAACGCCTCAACGCCGGCTTTGGTGAGCGCCGGCGCCTCGCCCTGCAAAAGGAGGCCCTTGGCCAGCAACGCGTCCATCAGGCGCACGGCCCGGCCGCCGGCGAGATGATCGTAGCAGACCCTGGCCGCGCGCAGAGCCTCATCGGCCGGGCCAGTGCGGACGCGCAGGGCGCCGGTGCGTTGAGCCAGGCCCATCAGGGCTTCCAGAACATCGCCGACATCCGACCCGGAAAGGCGCAGGTAACGCGCCCGGCCCTGGCGTTCCTCGGTGAGAAGACCCGCGGCGCGGAGCTTGGCCAGATGGCCACTGGCGGTGGGCAGGGCGACGCCGCCGACGCGCGCCAGTTCGCCCACCGTCAGGGCCCGGCCATCCATCAAGGCGGTGAGCATGTTAGCGCGGGCCGGATCGCCCAAGAGAGCGGCGATCGACGCGATATGCGGGCCTTCTTTCATAGTTCGACGATAACCGAACTGTTGTCGTGCACCAATGGTCTATCGTTCGGTTCCAAGCTCAGGAGGGCCCGCCATGCTGACCTGCTTCATCCGCTATGAGATCGACCCGTGGGAGGCGCCGGCCTTCGAGCGCTACGCTCGAACCTGGAACGAGGCGATCCCACGCTGCGGGGCCGATCTGATCGGCTATTTCGCCCCCGCCGAGGGCTCGGCCACCACCGCCTACGGCCTCTACAACATCGAGAGCCTTGCGGCCTATGAAGCCTATCGGGCGCGCCTGCGCGAGGATTCCGCCGGCCGCGCCAACTTCGACTTCGCCGGCGAGCGGCGCTTCATCCGCAAGGAGGACCGGTTTTTTCTGCGCAGGGTGGAGTAGCGGTAACGAAATTTATTTCACCACGAAGGACACGAAGAGCACGAAGGGGTCCAGCCTTTTGGCCTAAGGCCGAATGTACATTGGCGAGCGAAATCATGGCGCCTGCGGCGCGGTCCACCGCCTCCTTCGTGTTCTTAGTGTCCTCTGTGGTGAAAAAAGCGCTTGGAAACCCTCGACCTCCAAAATCGGCCTCTACCCGCCCCGTTTCATCGTCTCGCGGGCGATGACCACCTGCTGGATCTGGCTGGTGCCTTCGTAGATGCGGAAGATGCGGACGTCTCGATAGAGACGTTCGATGCCATGATCCGCGGTGTAGCCGGCGCCGCCGAAGATCTGCACCGCCCGGTCGGCGACCCGGCCGACCATCTCCGAGGCGAAGTACTTGGCCGCCGCGGCCTCGAGGGTGACGTTTTCGCCCAGGTCACGCTTGCGGGCGGTCTCCAGCGTGAGGGCCCGTGCGGCCAGGGCCTCGGTCTTGGAATCGGCGACCATGCCCTGGATGAGCTGGAAGGCGGCGATGGCCTGGCCGAACTGCTTTCGCTCCGAGGCATAGGCCACGCAGTCGGCGATCAGGCGCTCGGCCACCCCCACGCAGACGCCGGAGATATGCAGCCGGCCGCGATCGAGCACCTGCATGGCCACCTTGAAGCCTTCGCCCTCGGCGCCGAGGCGGTTTTCCACGGGCACCCGGACATTGTCGAAATTGACGTCGCAGATGTGGGCCCCCTGCTGGCCCATTTTCTTTTCCGGCTTGCCCACCGAGAGACCGACCAGATTGCGCGGCACCAGGAAGGCCGAGACCCCGCCGCCGCCCTTGATCTCCGGATTGGTCCGCGCCATCACCGTGAAGAGGGCGGCCTTGTTGGCGTTGGTGATGTAGCGCTTGGTCCCGTTGAGCACATAGTGCTCGCCATCGCGCACCGCCCGTGTGCGCACCGAGGCGCTGTCGGAGCCGGCCTCCGGCTCGGTCAGGGCGAAGGAAGTGATGATCTGGCCCGAGGCGATGCCCGGCAGCCACTGGGCCTTCTGCTCGGGCGTGCCGAACATCACCAGGCCCTGGCTGCCGATACCGACATTGGTGCCAAAGGCCGAGCGGAACGCCGGGCTGGTGCGGCCAAGCTCGATCCCCACCAGGCACTCATCCTCCATGGAAAGATCGAGGCCGCCATAGGCTTCCGGGATGGAGAGGCCGAAGAGGCCCAGGGCGCGCATTTCGTCGACCACGTCATCGGGAATGGCGTCATGCTCGGCCACCTGGGCCTCCAGCGGGCGCAGGCGCTCGGCGACGAAACGCCGGACGGCGTCGAGGAGCTGTTCGCGGGTGTCGGCGTCGAGAGCCATGGCCTGTTCGTCCCCTTGACCGCGGCGAGGCCGCTTGGCCGCTCAGCCTAAAGTCGTATATCGCCCTTCGCAAACGGACACGGAACGGACCTCGCATGGACGGCGGCGACGCACAGGCACCCTATTCCCTCGAAGAGGTCACCGAAGGCGAGTGGAAGGGCTGGCGGATCTGGAGTTCCGATCCTTATGAGCTGCTCTCCGGTCCGTTCTACAGCCGGCGCGAGGAGAGCGGGGCCATGGTCTGCGCCTTCCGCGCCGAGGCCAAACACATGAACGGCGGCGGCTTCATGCATGGCGGCTGCCTGCTGACCTTCGCCGACTATTCCCTGTTCTGCATCGCCACCGAACACCTGATCGACAACCATTCCGTCACCGCCTCGCTCAACGGCGAATTCATCGATTCCGCCCGGGTGGGCGATATCGTCGAGGCCCGGGGCGAGGTGATCCGCGCCGGCGGTTCGCTGATCTTCATCCGCGGCCTCATCACCACCGCCGAACGGCCCCTGCTCAACTTCTCCGCCATCATCAAGAAGGTGCGGCGGCGCGAGTAAGGGACCTTCTGGCTAGGTCCCCGCCTTGGCGCTCGGCCGCTCGCGCATCTCCGCCTGCCAGCGGATGAGATTAGTCATGTCCTCGGGGATCTTGAAGCGGACCATCCGGGCGAACTCCATGGCGATGAAGAGCACGCCGTCGGCCATGGTGATGCGATCGGCGGCGATCCATTCGCTCTCGCCCAGGCGACGCTCGAAAAGCTTCAAGGACCGCTCGGCGCTGGCGCGATTGCTTTGGGCGATCTCGGGAACCTGAGTTTCCAATACGGCCAGGGCCGGGTGGCCGTGGCGGACAGCCATCATCAGGGGCGTGGCGGCCATCATCTCGGCCCGGCGCGTCCACATCTCGATCACCGCGGTTTCGCGCGGGTCGCGACCGAAGAGGTTGGGCGCCGGATAGAGGCTTTCGAGATAGCGGCCGATGGCGAGGGATTCGGTGATGGTCTCGCCGTCATCCAGCGTCAGCGCCGGGACATTGGCGATGCCGGCCTTGGCCAGATACTCCGGGGTCTTGTGGGCGCCGGTCATCAGATCGATATCGACGATCTCGATATTCTCGATCCCCTTTTCGGCCATCAGCCAGCGCACGCGGCGCGGATTGGGCGCAAGGCGGCTGTCGTAGAGCTTCATGGCGATCCTCCTCGTTCTTATTCTTACCCAGAGTAGAGCCCGCCCGGCAGGGCGCCGACAATAGCGGCCGACATGCAGGTGGCCAGAAACCCGGCCGCCATCGCCTTCCACACCATGGCCATCACCTCGCCGCGGCGCTCCGGGATCAGCACCGAATAGCCGGCGACATTGATCCCCACCGAAGCGACATTGGCGAAGCCGCACAGGGCGTAGGTCATGATGATCCGCGTGCGATCGGAGATGACGCCGGGGGCCAGCTTGGCCATGTCGATGAAGGCGGTGAATTCGGTGAGCACCAGCTTGGCGCCCAGGAGCTGGCCGGCCGCCGGCGCCTCGCGCCAGGGGATGCCCATGAGCCAGGCGAGCGGGCTGAAGGCGAGGCCGAGGCCGCGCTCGACGCTGAGCGGCGCGCCGGCGACCGGCCCGGCCATGCCCAGCAGGCCATCGGCCATGGCGATCAGGGCGACGACCACGATCAGGGTGGCGCCGACATTGAGCACGATCTGCAGGCCGTCGGCCGTGCCGCGCATCAGGGCGTCGATGGAACTGTCATAGGATTTGCCGGCGGCCAGATCGAAATCCTCCGGCGCCTCGGCGGCCGGATCGCTTGGCACCAGGATGCGGGCCAGCAGCACCCCAGCCGGCGCCGAGATCAGTGAGGCGGTGAGCACATGGGCGGCGGCGTGAGGGAGCACGTCCTTGAGGATGGTTGCATAGGCCACCACCGTCGAGCCGGAGACGCAGCTCATCCCCACCGCCAGCAGGAGGAAAAGCTCCGAGCGCGTCAGGGAGGCGAGATAGCCGCGGATGAAGATCGGTCCCTCCACCTGGCCCATGAACATGGTGGCGGCGGTGGCCAGCGCCGGAGCGCCGCGCAGGCCCATGGTGCGCTCGAACACCAGGCCGAAGGCCCGCGTCAGCCAGCGCAGGACGCGCCAGTGCCAGAGCAGCGCCGAGAGCGCGCAGATGACCAGGATCACCGGCAGGACGCGAAAGGCGAGGACGAAAAGCGCCGAGGGATCGGTGACGCTGTAAGGCTGGCCATCCGCGCCGGCGAGGAAGCCGAACACGAACTTCACCCCGGCCTGGGTGCTGGCCGAAAGACCGTCCACCGCCGCCCCGGCGCCGGCGAGGACCGCGCGGGAGGCCGGGAAACCGAAGAACAGCCAGACAAGGCCGGCCTGGGCCAGCACCGCGCCGATGGCCATGCGCCAGGGAAAGCGGCTTCGCGCCTCCGACAGGGCCCAGCACAGGGCGATGATCGCGACCACGCCCAAAAGGCTCTGGGCGTTCAGAACTGTAAACATCGCACCCCCATGCCTTGCGTCCGCCTTGCCAGGGCCGCCCAAGTTGTCATGAACCTTCGATAGCAAGTGGCGCGTGGGAGCAAGCCGATGAGCGCGAACGAGACCCTGATCGTCGCCGGCGCCACCGGTTACGGCGTCTGGCCGGCCAATACGCTGGAGGGCGCGCGCCTGTGTCTCGCCGCGCCGATCGACGGGATCGAGATCGATGTCCAGATGACCGCCGACGGCCATGTCGTCGCCCACCACGACTATTGGCTCGCCCGCGACGCCACCCGCCTGGACGGCCAGTGGCTGGAGGCGCGGGGGCCAGCGATCAAGACCCTGACGCTGGAGGAACTGCGCCGCTATGACGTCGGCGCCCTCAAGCCCGGCTCCAGCTACGCCCAGCGCTATCCGCATCTGACGGCGATGGAGGGCGTCTCCATTCCCACGCTCGAAGCTTTGTTCGCCGCGCTGACGGCCGCCGAGGGCCCAAAACGCTGGCTCTACATCGAGATCAAGACCGATCCCCAGGACCCCGAGGCCTCGTCGGCGCCGGCGGAGGTCACCGAGGCGGTGATCGATTCGGTGGAGGCGGCCGGCTGGGCGGACCGAACCAAGATCATCGCCTTCGACTGGCAGGTGCTTCGGCTCGCCAAGGCGCGAAACGCCAAGATCGCCACGGCGCACCTGACAATCCCTGAGTCGCTCGCCAGCAGCGTGAAACGCCTGCCGAACGGCGAGTCTCCGTGGGCGGATGGTTGCGATCCCCGCCATCATGACGGATCGGATATCGCGGCGATCAAGGCCCACGGCGGCGAGGAATGGTCGCCCTACTTCACCCATGTGACCGCGGAAACGGTGGCGGAGGCGCGCGCCCTTGGTCTGCGCGCCGGGCCGTGGGGGCTTTCGTCGGCTGAAGACATCGCCCGGATGATCGAACTGGGCGTCTACAGCGCCACGGTCAGCGGGCCGGCGTGGGGCTCCAGGGTCGAAACCGCCTAAGGCGTCCTCGCCAAAACGCCATCGAGCCTCGTGGCCGACTTCACCAGCGCCTGATCGAAGGTGACGAAGGCCTCGCAGTCGCGGGCGGCGGCCCGGTGGAGGGCGTCGGCGAAGTCCAACCCGGAGACCATGGCGTCGAGCGCGCTGCTAGCCGCGGCCGGATTTTCCAGCGTAACGGTCGGCAGGCCGGCGAAGGCCGCTAGCGCCGCCGCGAGCGCGTCCGCGCGATAGCCGCGTGCGCTGCGCAACACCCATTCGACCTCGAGCAGGACCGTTGTCGCCACGAATACCGAATGACTATCGATAATCCGGCGTGCCTTGGCGGATTGCTCAGGGTGGTCGCCGGTGAGGTAGCGGACGACCACATTCGTATCAATCGCGAGCATCGCGTCGCCGAGCCTCGGCGGCGACGGCCGCGTCCATCTCTTCCAAGGTCATGGGTGGCCCGCCGTGAGCCAGGCGGCCATAAACGTCCGCCGGCCGGGTGGCGGCGAACAAAGGCGCCGCCTTCAAAAGCACGCCTTCGGCCGTCTCCTCCACGACCAGTCGGGTTCCGGCGCGCCAGTCGCGCGATTGGCGGATTGTGGCGGGCAGGATGACCTGACCTTTGGTTGAGACCTTGGTCGTCAGCGCGGTTGGCGGCATAGTCTGCTTCCGAAGTAAGACAAATGTAAGATAGTCTTGAGGGCCCCTAGACGCAAGGACGATGTCACCGCGCCTCCAGCTCCTTCACCAGCCCCTCCCGCCCATAGACTCTCGCCAACGCCTCGGTGATCGCTGCGGTGGAGACGGCGATGGCGCGGTCGCCGGCGCCGTCATAGGCGAAATCGGCGGCGATGGAGGCGTCGTTGCCGTCGAAAGCGGCGCCGATGATCTCGCCATCGGCGTCGACCACCGGCGAGCCGGAACTGCCGCCAGTGATGTCGTTGGTGGTGGCGAAATCGAGCACGGTCGCCGGATCGAGGACCGACCTCGCCGCCAGCCAGCGCGGCGGCAGGCGCAGCGGCGCCTCGCCCGTGGCCCGCGCATAGAGGCCCGAAAGGGTGGTGAAGGGCGCGACCTTGGCCTTGCCTTCGCCCCATCCGGCCACGGTTCCATAGCTGAGCCTCAGAGAGAAGGTGGCGTCCGGGTAGAGGCCCTGGCCACCCAGGGCGAAGCGAGCGCGGGCCACACGTTCGGCGGCGCGGTCGACAGGACCCTCGACGCGATCTTCCCATAGCTCGCGGGCGGCGCGGGCCGTGGGATCGGTGCGCAGCACATAGACGATCACCGGGTCGTTCGAGGCGGCGACGGCGGCCGCGCCGCCTTCCCAAAGCGCCCGACGGACGGCGGGATCGGCCAGGCGGCTGCCCCTGACCAGGCGATCGGCCAGGGCCTTGGGGGTGTCGCCGCCCAGGACCAGGGTGGTGATGGCGGAGTCGGGGCCGAGGGCCTCTCGGGTCTGGGCGAGCCAGACTTCAAGACAGAGGCGTTCGAGGTCGGCGGAGACCGGGCGCGGATCGAGCACGCTCTTGCCCACCAGGGCCAGGCGCGAGTCGGCATAGTCGGGGAGGCGCCGGGCGGTGGGCTTGGGCCGTTCGGCGGCGGCGCGCACCAGGGTCCGGGCCCAGGCGAAGAGTTGCGAGCCGCCACCGGCGGCGTTCTCCAGCTGGCGCCAGACCGGGAAGAGATCGGCGTAGCTGGCGTCGGCGGCGACGATTTCGGCCCAGGGATCGCCGATCTTCGCCGCCACCGCCGGGGCGATCGCCAGACGGGCCTTGAGATCGTCCTCCTGGCGCTGGCGCGCCTCGAGGAACCCCGGAGCGGCAAGGGCGGCGAGCCGGCCGCGAAGCACCTTGAGATCATTTTCCTGATCGAAGATCGGATCGCCCACCAGGCGGCGCGCCTCGACGTCGCCCGCGCCGAACGCCCTCAGGCGCGCGAGGAGTTCGGCCCGCTGGCGCGTAATCAGTGGCAGGGAAACGTCGCGCTCTGTCTGAAGCTGAGAGACCGTGGCGGCGCGTTCGGTGCCGGCGGGGTTTCCGGATACGAACACCGCCTCGCCGGCCTTGGGCGCCGCCGCCGACCAGACGAGCGGATTGGGCGTCGCCGCCGGGCGGCCGTTCTCATAGAGCCGCAGGAACGCACAATCGAGATCGAAGCGGGGGAAAGTGAAATTATCCGGATCGCCGCCGAAGAAGGCCGCGTCGAACTCCGGCGCGAACACCAGGCGGACGTCGTCGTAGCGGCGGTATTTGTAGACCTTGAATTGGCCGCCGCCGTAGAAGCTGATCACCTGGCAACGCAGGGTCGGGTCGCGGCCGCAGGCGTCTCGTTCGGCCTTGTCGATAGCCCCTTGGCGGGCGACCACATAGGCCTCGCCGTATTTGCGATACGAAGCGTCGTTGATCGCTTCGGTGGCGTCGAAGATCGCCTCCAGCACCTCGGCCTGCATGCCGGGACACACGCGCTCCTCCTCCCGTGCATCGGTGAGAAAGCCGTCGCGGACATAGTCGACCGATCCCGAGAGATTTTGCGCGCAGGCCAGGACGCAGTGCTGGTTGGTGAGCACGAGCCCCTCGTGCGAGACCACCGCGCCGGAACATCCGGTGGTGAGGCGCACCGAGGCGCCCCGCAGGCGATCGAGGAAGGCCTGATCGACATGCAGGCCCAGATCCCGCGCCATGGCCTTGGCCGGCGGCGCATCGAAGGTCCACATGCCTTCCTCGGCGCGCGTGGACGATCCCGCGAGGCAGATCGCAAAGCCGATGGCAATGGCCGATAGACGTTTCATCCCGAGCGGCAATAGATCACGCGCCGGCGCCGCTTCAAAGGCGGTGGCGACTTGACGACGCGCCGCGCGCTCGCGCAGAACCCCACGCGAATTTTAAATCGGGAGAGACGGCATGGCGGACATCCGCTTCGACGGCAAGGTGGCGATCGTGACGGGGGCCGGTGGCGGGCTCGGCCGCCAGCACGCGCTGGAGCTGGCCAGGCGCGGGGCCAAGGTGGTGGTCAACGACCTGGGCGGATCGATGGACGGTTCCGGCGGCTCCTCCGACGCCGCCCAGGCGGTGGTGGCCGAGATCAAGGCGGCCGGCGGTGAAGCCATCGCCAATGGCTCGTCCGTGACCGACGACGCCGGCGTCGCGCTGATGGTCAAGCACGCCATGGACGCCTGGGGCCGGATCGACATCCTGATCGCCAACGCCGGGGTGCTGCGCGACAAATCCTTCTCCAAGATGGAGATCGCCGACTTCGAGTTCGTGCTCGACGTACACCTCCTTGGCACGGTGAAGCCGGCCAAGGCGGTCTGGGAGACCATGAAGACCCAGAACTATGGGCGGATCGTGGTCACCACTTCATCCTCGGGCCTCTACGGCAATTTCGGCCAGACCAACTACGGCGCCGCCAAGCTCGGCATCATCGGCTTCATGAACACCCTCAAGCTGGAGGGCCAGAAGAACAATATCCACGTCAACGCCATCGCCCCGGTGGCCGCCACGCGCATGACCGAGAGCCTCATGCCGCCCGAGGTCCTCAAGCGCCTGGCCCCGGAATATGTGACGCCGGGTGTCGTCTATCTCTGCTCCGAGGAAGCCCCCACCGGCGCGATCCTCACCGCCGGCGGCGGGGCCTTCGCCCTAGCCCGAATCTTCGAGACCGAGGGCGTCTATCTCGGCGAAGATGGCCTCTCCGTCGAAGAGGTCCGCGACAACTGGGCCAAGATCACCGACGAGGCCGGCCAGAAGGCCTATTTCGCCGGCGGCGAACAGGGCCAGAAGTTCTTCCGCAAGATGGCGGGGGGCTGAGAGGGGAGCGTCAGCCATGCGGTGAGCCAACCGTCGGCGGAATCACGAACAGCACGAAGGCGCGTGGCGCGCGGGTGTGGCCCCAGTAGGTGTGGCTCAAGGTGAGATCGAGCCGGGTGGTCTCTGGGGTTGAGAACCTGACGGCCGAGGCCTGACACTCCAAATCCTCAACCGCGCAGACGGCCAGCAGGCCGTGGCGGGCGAGGTCGTCAGGCGTGACCCATGGCGCGCGGCGGACATCGAAGTGGATGAAGCTGTGCGGCCGGTCGGGGCTGTAGAAGGCCACCGTGTCCGGATAGAGATCGCCCCCGGCGACATAGGCGAGCGGCAGACCGGTGCGTTCGCGCCAGAGGCGGGTGGCCTCGCGCGCCAGCTCCCGGCGCGGCAGGGTGAGGTTGGGGTCGTCCTTGGCCTGGGTGATCTTGGTCAGAGCGATCACCGGCGACAGGGCCAGGGCGAGGACCGAAAGGCCACAGGCCAGGCGCATGGCCAGACGCCTCAGCCGTGCGTCGTCGGCCACGCCGATCAGCTCGATCAGGAACAGGGGCGCCAGGCTGAAGACGCCGAGCATCATGTTCGACGAGACCTTGAGGCGAAAGGCGAGGCCGGCCAGCAGGGTGAGGGCCAGCGGCGTGAAGACGAGGATGGCGATGGTGCGAAAGCGCGGATCCCGCCAGCGACCTGGGATTGCCAAATGCGCGCCCTTCCCTCTTCCCGCGACGATGACCAGGGCGACCACCGCCTGATAGGCGGCGCAGGCGACAACGAGGTCCAGGGCGAACTTCGCCGCCCCGGCCACGCCGCGTGAGGCCAGCCCATGGGCCGCCGAGAGATTCATGGCGTAGCGGACGGGCAGGAAGTCGCTGTGGAACAGCCACCAGACGTGGGGCGCGAACAACATCACGCCTGCGGCGGTCGAGAGGTAGGGCGACCACGATGTGAAGTAACGCCCGCGCCCTGGATGACCGAGCGCCGCCGCCAGACAGGTGAGGCCCAGGACAACGGCGTAGTATTTCGACAGCATGGCCAGGGCCATGAGGACGCCAAAGCCGATGGCGTCGCCGATCCGGCGCCGATCGATCGCGCGGACGAAGAAGAACAGCGTCCACGGCCAGATCGAGAGGAAGATGGTGTTGGCGTTATATTTGAAGCTGAGGAAGGTGTAGAACGGCGTCAGCAATAGCAGGGCGGTGGCGGCGATCCGCCGATCGCCCTTGGCGAACTCGCCGATCAGCTTCCACGAGCCGATCAGGCCGAGCGAGGCGTTGAGGATCGACAGCAAGTCGAACGACCAGCCGGTGCGGGGAAAGATTCGAAACCAGGCGCCGGCGATCCAGGCCCACAGCGGCGGGTGCTGGTTGTAGCCGAGCTGAAACTCCTGGCCCCAGACATAGGCCTCGGCCATGTCGCCGTGGATGGCCGCCGGCCCATCGGTGATCGCGCCATAGACCGACCAGACCACGACGAAGGCGAGCCACCAGGCGAGGAGCGTCAGGGGCTTCACCGGGCGCGCCGCGCCGGCGCGAATTTCTTCGGTCGTATCGATGACTTCAAACCCCCCGCCCGGACCCGCGGGCGCGCCAGAGAATCCCCGCCAAATCAGGCTAAATGAAGAGCGCGCCCACGCCAAAACCGCTTGCGTCGGTGGCCGGCTCGGAGTGAGGTGGCCGCAGGCGTCCGTCAGTGGCGTGAGTAGGAAACCCCTTGAGCTAAGGAACGGCCAAGTGACTTCGGCGCCGAGCCCATCGAACCTTTCCCCCCGTCTCAATTTCCCGGGACTTGTGGCCTTCTCACTGCCTGGGGTTTGCATCGGCGCCCTGGCCGTGGCTGTGAGCGTCTATCTGCCTCGTTACTACGCCGGCCATCTGGGTTTGGGCCTTTCGGTTGTGGGCCTCGCCTTCGGCGCGGTGCGGCTGTTCGACATGACCTTCGATCCGGTGATCGGGGTCCTCATGGATCGCACCCGCACAGGCCTTGGACGCTACAAGGTGTGGCTGGCCTTCGGCGCGCCGGTGCTGATGATCCCGGTCTATATGCTGTTCATGCCGCCGGCCGGGGTCGGCTATGTCTATCTGATCGGCTGGCTGCTGATCTACTATATCGGCACCTCGTTGATCACCCTCTCACATGCCTCCTGGGCCTCGGTGATCGCGGCCAACTACAATGAGCGCTCGAGAGTGTTCGGGGCGATTCAGGTGGTGAGCATCATCGGCGCCACCGCGGTGCTGGTCCTGCCGGTGATCATGGCCAAGCGCGACGGCTCCAGCGGCGCGGGCGATATCGGCGCCATGGGCTGGTTCATCATCATTACCGCCGCCCTGGGGATCCTCGCCGCCGCCACCTTCACCAAGGAAAGGATCCTGCCCGACGTCGAGGGTGAGCGTTTCACCCTGCGCGACTATTGGGAGATGGTCTCCCGGCCTGACATGCGGCGCATCATCATCGCCGACTTCTGCCTGGCCCTCGGTCCTGGCTGGATGTCGGCGCTGTATCTCTTCTATTTCCACGACTCCCGCGGCTTCACCATCGCCAACGCCAGCAAGCTGCTGCTGATCTATATCGCCGCCGGGGTCGTCGGCGCCGGGGCTTTGAGCTGGCTCGCCCAGCGGCTCGGCAAGCATCGCACCTTGATGGGCGCCAGCACCTGTTATTCCCTCGGCCTGATCCTCCTGACCCTTCTGCCCAAGGGCGATTTCGGCCTCGCGGCCGTCGCCATGTTCATCCTGGGCTTCATGGCCGCGGCGTTTCCCCTGCTCGACCGGGCGATGGTGGCCGATGTGGGTGACGCCGTACGCTTGGAGCAAGGCAAGCGGCGCATCGGCCTGCTCTACGCCATGATCACCACCGTCCAGAAGATCGCCGGCGCCCTTTCGATCACCCTGTCGTTCCTGGTGCTGGGCTGGATCGGCTATCAGGCCAAGGAAGGGGCGGCCAACACGCCCGCCGCCATCCATGGCATGGAGCTGGTCTATCTGATCGCTCCGGTGGTGTTCGTGATGCTCGGTGGCGCCTGCTACATCGGATATAAGCTCGACTCCCGCCGCCACGCCGATATCCGCGCCCAGCTTGAGGAGCGCGACCGCATGGTGACCGAGCCCTCGATCCTGGAAAGCCTGACCGGCGACCAGGGCGTGGCCACGAGCCTCACCGAACCGGGCTAACACACCTCTCCCATAGGGAGAGGGAGGGGCCCATTGCACTTGCAATGGGAAGGTGAGGGGTTACGCGAGCGGCCGTTTTCCCTCAGCATCTCCACGTCTCGTTTTAGTATCGAGCTCTATATGTTTTAGTATCGAGCTCTATATGGGAGAGGCCATAACCCCTCACCCTCCCACGCCTGAAGAAGGCGCGGGCCCCTCCCTCTCCCTCTGGGAGAGGTGTAATCACGACCCTCCACCCTCAGCCTTCCACCTTTCTTCTTGCCCCTCGCGCCGGTCGCTGGCTCAATCGGGGCAAGGCGTCCGCGCGTGTCGCCGCTTGCATTCGGAGACGCTCACGGTGACAGCTTCGCCCCCCGCCGGCCAGGCGCGGATTCCGCTGAACGTGATTTCGGCCTTCGCCCTGCCGGGCCTGCCGCTGGCGGGACTGGTGCTCGTGTTCGGGGTCTATCTGCCGAGGTTCTATGTCGGCCTCGGCATGGGCTTCCTCACCGTGGCCGGCGCGATCCTGGTGGTACGGCTGATCGACATGTGGCTGGACCCGTTCCTGGGCCTGGCCATGGACCGCACCAAGACGCCGATCGGACGCTATCGGCCGTGGCTGCTGGCCGGCGCGCCGGTGGTGATGCTGGGGGTCTACAAGGTGCTGATGCCGACGGGGCCGGCGAGTGTCGGCGCTCTGGTGATCTGGCTGCTGGTGGCCTACGCCGGCGCCTCGATGCTCAACCTGGCCCTGGCGGCGTGGTCGGCGGCGCTGGCGACCAGCTACAACGAGCGCTCGCGCCTGTTCGGCTGGACCCAGGGCCTGGCGGTGCTGGGGGCCATTTCCCTTTCGCTGCTGCCGCTCTTCACCGGGGGCAAGATCGTGCTCGGCAAGGCCGCCAGCATGCCGGCGGTGGGCTGGATCCTCATCATCGCCGTGCCGGTGGCGATCGTGATCTGCGCCCTATTCACCCCGGACAGGATCGCCGCCGCGGCCGAGAAGCCGCGCTTCAGCCCCGCCGACTATTGGAGCGCGATCTCCAGGCCCTCCATGTGGCGGATCATCGTCGCCGACCTGATGCTGACCTTAGGCCCCGGCACGACGGCGCCGCTCTATGTCTATTTCTTCCACGACGCCAAGGGTTTCAACATCGCCGAGGTCGGCTATCTCTTGATCTTCTACATCGGCGCCGGCCTCGTCGGCGCGCCGTTCTGGGGCCGGGTGGCCAGGGCCATCGGCAAGCACCGCACCGTGCAGATCGCCTGCGTCGCCTACGCTATCGCCCAGACCGTGCTGATGGCTCTGCCCCGGGTCTGGCCAGGGCACGGAGCGATCGACACCCTGCCAACGGTGGTGGGCATGTTCGCCGTCGGCTTCTGCGCCAGCGCCTTCCTGCTCCTGATCCGCGCCATGGTGGCCGATGTGGTCGACGAGGTGCGGCTGGAGCGCGGCCAGGACCTGGCCTCCTTGCTCTTCTCCATGGTCACCACCACCACCAAGATCGGCACGGTGATCACCGTGGTGATCGTTTTTCCTGTGCTGCAGATGGTCGGCTACAACGGCAAGGAAGGAGCGGTGAACACGCCTCAGGCCATCTTCGGCCTCGAGATGTGCTACCTTTTCGCGCCGATCGCGCTGGTGTTCGTCGGCGGGGCGATGTTCTTTGGCTATCGGCTGGACGCTCGTCGCCATGGCGAGATCCGCGCCGCCCTGGAGGCCCGCGAGGCCGAGCTTTCGCTGGCGGCGGCCGAGGAATCCCTGGTGGGCCGCGCCTGACGGTCACAGGTTTGGAGAGGACAACGATATGGACACCTTGAGCGTCAATCCGGAAATCGCCCAGCTGGTCGGTGAGATCGATTTCGATCCCGACGCCCTGCACGCGAAATACCTTTCCGAGCGCGACAAGCGCCTGCGGGAGGACGGCATCGGCCAATACGTCGAGGTCAAGGCCGAGTTCTCGCGCTATGTGGACGATCCCTATGTCGAACCGGGATTCACCCGCGAGCCGGTGACCGACACGGTGGAATTCACCATCATCGGCGGCGGCTTCGGCGGCCTCCTGATGGGCGCGCGCCTTCGCGAGGCCGGGATCGACAAGATCCGGGTGGTGGAGGCGGCCGGCGATTTCGGCGGCACCTGGTATTGGAACCGCTATCCGGGCGCCATGTGCGACGTCGAATCCTACTGCTACCTGCCTCTGCTGGAAGAGCTGGGCTACATGCCCAAGCATAAATATTCCTTCGCCCCGGAGATCCTCGAACACAGCCGCAACATCGCCCGCCACTACCGCCTCTATGACGACGCCCTGTTGCAGACCAAGATCACCGAGTTGCGCTGGCTGGAGGACGAGGGCGTGTGGCTGGTCAGCACCGACCGGGGCGACGCCTTCAAGACCCGCTATGTGGCCATGGCCAACGGCCCGCTGAGCCGGCCGAAGCTGCCGGGCATCCCCGGGATCAACGACTTCGAAGGCCATACCTTCCACACCAGCCGCTGGGACTACGCCTACACCGGCGGCGATTCCGCCGGCGGCCTTACCGGCCTCGCCGACAAGCGGGTGGGCGTGATCGGCACCGGGGCCACGGCCATCCAGTGCGTGCCGCACCTGGGCGAATGGGCCAAGGAACTCTACGTCTTCCAGCGCACCCCCTCCTCGGTGGACGTGCGCAACAACGCCCCCACCGATCCCGCCTGGGCCGCCTCGCTCGAGCCCGGCTGGCAGAAGCGGCGGATGGAGAACTTCAACATCCTGGTCAGCGGCGGCTATCAGGATGAGGACCTGGTGCACGACGGCTGGACCGACATCTTCCGCAACCTGACCGGAGCCGCCGCCAAGGACGCCTCCCGCCGGCTGGGCCGGCGCCTCACCAGCCAGGAACGCGCCGAGCTGATGGTGCTGGCCGACTACAAGAAGATGAACCAGGTGCGCGCCCGGGTCGACGCCATCGTCAAGGACCCGGTCACCGCGGCGGCGCTGAAGCCCTGGTACCGCCAGTTCTGCAAGCGGCCGTGCTTCCACGACGAATATCTGGCGACCTACAATCGGCCCAACGTGACCCTGGTGGACACCCACGGCAAGGGCGTCGAGGGCCTGACCCGGCGCGGCGTGGTGGCGAACGGCCGGGAGTATGAGCTCGACTGCCTGATCTTCGCCACCGGCTTCGAGGTCGGCACCGCCTATACCCGACGCGCCGGCTACGACATCGTCGGCCGGGGCGGAAAAACCCTCTCGGACCACTGGTCGGAAGGCCTGCGCACCCTCCATGGCCTCACCACCCACGGCTTTCCCAACTGCTTCTTCCTGGGCTTCACACAGACGGCGATCACCATCAGCGTTCCTCAGGCTCTCAACGAACAGGCCAACCACGTGGCCTATATGGTCGGCGAGGCGAAAGGCCGAGGCCGCGAAATCCTGGAGCCCACGGTGGAAGCCGAAGAAGCCTATGTGCGGGAAGTGCGAAGCCTGGCCCGGCTGGGCGAGCGATTCTACACCGAATGCACGCCGGGCTATTACAACAGCGAAGGCGCGGCGGGTAACCGCAAGGGCTTCTTCTCCGACATGTACGGCGCCGGCCCGCTGAAGTTCTTCGAGAAACTGGCCGCCTGGCGAGATGCGGGGACGCTGGAGGGATTGGCGCTGCGGTAAGGCGCTAGCCGGCCAGCTCCCTCGCCATAGCCAGAAAGATCTTCGCCGAGGCGCTGTCCGGCGACGCTGCGGTGACAGGCCGGCCTTCGTCGCTGCCAGCCCGCAGGGCGATGTCGATGGGGACTTCGCCGAGAAACGGGACCTCCAGGCGCTCCGCCTCGCGCCGGGCGCCGCCTTCGCCGAAGATCGGGATGCGCGCGCCGGTGGCCGGATCGGCGAACCAGGCCATGTTCTCCACCACGCCCAGGATCGGCACCGGCGGGTTCATCTTGCCGAACATGGCGCTGGCCCGGCGCGCGTCGATGAGGGCGATCTCCTGCGGCGTCGAGACGATCACCACGCCATCCACCGCCAGTTTCTGCACCAGGGTGAGGTGGATATCGCCGGTGCCGGGGGGAAGGTCGACCACCAGCACATCGAGCGGCTCTTCCTCGCTTCCCCAGCGCACGTCCTGGATCATCTGGCGCACCGCCGAGGAGGCCATGGGTCCGCGCCAGATCATGGGCGAGCCCTCATCGACGATGAAGCCGATGGACATGACCTTCAGGCCCCAGGCCTCCAGGGGCGTGAGCTTGCCGTCCTCGAACTTCGGCTGCTCGTCCACGCCCAGCATGCGCGGCGCCGAGGGGCCATAGATATCCGCATCCAGCAGGCCGGTGCGAAGGCCGAGCGCGGCGAAGGCGCAGGCGAGATTGACCGAGACGGTGGATTTGCCCACCCCGCCCTTGCCGCTGGCCACGGCGATCACCCGGCGGACGTGCTCCAGTCGCTCGGCCGGCGGCATGGCGGCGGGCTGGGCGGCGGGATCGGCGGCGACCCGGGCGCCCTTGCTGACCCGCACCGTTCCGGGCGCCGGCGCCGCTTCGGCCGTGGTGAGCACGACCTGGGCCTTCTCGACGCCGGCCACGGCGGCCAGGGCCTTTTCGGCGGCGTCGCGCACGGGGGCGTAGAGGGCGGCGTCGGCGCGGGCGACCTCCAGCATGAAACTCGCCCGGCCCTCGGCGAGGCTCAGACCCCGGACCAGGCCGGCGGCGACGAGGCCGCGGCCGGTCTTGGGATCGGGGACGCCATCGAGGGCGGCCAGAACCTGGTCGCGGTCGGGGGTCGCCAGAGGGGATAGCGGGGCCAGGGGGTCGCTCCATATTGCTTTGCCAGGCTGGCCGCCTCATATCCGGAGGCGGGAGCCGCTTTACAAGCTCCGCGCCCCGCGCCGGACCCAAAAGAAAGACACGACCCCGCTCCCATGCCCTGGAACGACAACGCCAATCCCGGCCCCTGGGGATCGCCGCCGGGCGATGGGCAAAGGCCCCAAGACGACGGGCCGCCGCGCCGCCGCCTGCCGCCGACACCCGGCGGCCCCGATCCGGCCGAGTGGCTGGCCCGCGCCCGCGCCTGGTTCGACCGGTTCATGCGCGGCCCCGGCCGCCAAAGACTGCGGCCCAGCGCCGTGGTGGCCGTCGTCGGGGCGATCTTCCTCATCTGGCTGTTGACCGGCTTCTACATCGTCCAGGCCAACCAGGAGGCGGTGATCACCCGCTTCGGCGGTTACGCCCGATCCGAGGATCCGGGTCTGCACTACCACCTGCCGATCCCCATGGAGCGCGCCGAGCTGGTTTCGGTGACCAACCAGAACAAGCTGGTGGTCGGCGGGCCCGATGCGCCGGACGAGAGCCTGATGCTCACCGGCGATGAAAATATCGTCGACCTCTCGTTCACCGTCCAATGGCATGTGTCCAACGCCGCCGACTACCTCTTCAAGGTCAATGATCCGGATGGGGCGGTAAAGGCGGTCGCCGAGAGCGCCATGCGTGAAATTGTCGGCCGCAGCGCCCTCACCGCGATTCTCACCAACGGCCGGGGCGAGGTGCAGAGCCAGACCCTGGCCCTGATGCAGCGCATTCTCGACAGCTATCACGCCGGGGTCACCATCGACGCGGTGCAGATTCAGAACGCCAATCCACCGGCCGATGTGGTGCCGGCCTATCAGGATATCGCCAGGGCCGGTCAGGACGCCCAGTCCTACATCAACGAGGCCAACACCTATCGCAACCGGGTGGTCAACGAGGCCCGGGGCGACGGGGCCAAGATCGTCCAGGCGGCCCAGGGCTATCGCGAACAGGTGGTGCGCGAGGCCAAGGGCCAGGCCGCCGCCTTCGATCAGGTCGACGCGCAATACCGCAAGGCCCCCGGCGTGACCCGCGAGCGGCTCTATCTGGAGACCATGCAGGAGGTGCTGTCGCACAACCACAAGGTGATCGTGGATGCCAAGGGCGCTACCGCGCCGATCATCCTGCCGCCCCAGGCGTTCCAGTCCTCAGCGCCCGCGCCGGCCCCCGCGCCCGCTCCGGCCGCGCCGGCCGCCGCCCCCGCGGCGCCCGCCGATCAGGGAACCAACCCATGAACCGGCGCCTCTGGATCTGGATCGGCGCCGCCTTCGTGGTGGGCCTTCTGCTGGCCAACACCTTCTTCATCGTCGATCAGCGCCAGCAGGCGGTGGTGGTCAATCTGGGCGAGCCGGTGGGGGTGATCAATCCGCCCGGCGCCTATGACCCCGGCCTCAAGGTCAAGATCCCGTTCCTGGAATCGGTGGTGACGCTCGACAAGCGCAACCAGGGCATCGAGGCGGAGAAGGAGGAGGTGATCTCGGCCGATCAGCAGCGCCTGGTGGTCGACGCCTATGTTCGCTACCGCATCTCCAATCCGCTGCAGTTCTACCGCACCCTGCGCGATGAGGCGGTGGCCCAGGATCGGCTCGAGCCGCTGATCAATTCATCCCTGCGCCAGGTGCTGGGCGCGGCGAGCGCCAGCGACATCATCTCGCGGCAGCGCGCCGTCCTGATGGCCGACACCCTGCGCGACGTACGCATCAGGGCCGCCCGGTCCAACTACGGCATCGACGTCATCGATCTTCGCATCAAGCGCGCCGACCTGCCGGCGGCCAACGAGCAGGCGGTCTATCAGCGCATGCGCTCGAACCTGCAACAGAAGGCGGCGCAGATCCGGGCCGAGGGCGAGGCCGATCGCCGCGAGATCATCGCCGACGCCGACAAGCAGGTGACCATCACCCTGGCCACGGCCACCGAGGAATCCTCCTCCACCCGCGGCGAGGGCGACGGCGAAAGCACGCGCATCTATGCCGCCAGCTATGGCAAGGACCCCAGCTTCGCCGCCTTCTACCGCTCGATGCAGGCCTATGAAGGCGCCCTGACCGACGGCGACACCACCATGATCCTCTCCCCCGACAGCGACTTCTTCAAATATTTCAAGAAGGGGGCGACGGGGAAGTAGCCCCGGCCGCGCTGACCACGAGCTTCCACGCCTTGTCGGCCACGAACCATTTCCTGGCGGCGGCCTGGATGTCGGCGGCGGTGACCTTGGCGTAGTCAGGCAGGGTGGTGCGGATCACGTCCAGACGGCGGGGATCGGCGATCGACCCCGCCAGGCGCGAGAGCCAATATTCGTTGGTGAGCTGGGCCTTGCGGATGCCGGCGACGCGGGGGTTGCGCGCCCGTTCCAGCTCGTCGGCGGTGACGCCGCCGGTAGCCATGTCGGCGGTGATCCTGGCGACATCGGCGTAGAAGCCAGGGATCTTGGCCGGCGGCATCTCCACCATCACGAAGGCGAAGCCATAGCCCGGGAAGGTCTCGGAGAACGAAACCTCCACCTGCGGGCTGTAGGTGGCGCCCTGCTTGATGCGCACCTCGTCCAGCACCCGGTTCTGCAGCACCTCGCCGGCCAGCATGGCGGCGCGGGTGGCCGGCATGTCGGCGTAGAAGTCGGTGAGCGGCCAGGCGACGACGGCGACGGCCTGGTCGGGCCGGCCGGTGTCGGTGCGCGTCACCGGCTGGGCGGTCGGGGCGGGAAAGCGGACGTGCAGGTCGGCGGCGCTCGGCTTGGCGCTCGTCGGCCGGGCCGGAAGCGCGCCGAGGGTGGCGGCGACCTCGGCGATCGCCTTGTCGGCCGGGATATCGCCGATGATGGTGACCTCCATCGGGCTGGAGGCGAGGGCCGGAGCCAGGACGGCGCGCAGATCGGCCGGCTTGGCGGCCACGATCTGGGCCTCGCTCGGAAACGCCCAGCGCGGATCGCCGTTGCGCAGGAGGGCCTCCAAGTCGCGGCTGATCACCCCGTCGGGGGTCGCGGCAAGCTGCGGCAGGGCGGCGAGGAAGGCGGTCTTTACGCGCTCGAAGGCCTCGGGCCGGAATCCGGGATCGGCGACCTGGGCGGCCATCACCTGAAGTTGGGTCGCCAGATCCTCCGGCCGCGTGGCGCCATGAAGCTCGAAGGCCGAATTGGCGACGGAGAACTCCGTTCCGTAGATCTTGCCCGCCAGAGCCCTTTGGCTATCCTCCAGGCTCAGGGCCTTGAAGCCGCCGGCCACGAAGGCCGGAGTGGCCCAGGCGGCGTTCGGTCCGTTGGTGGGCAGCCCGGCGCGGCCGCCGCCCAGGTTAACATCGACCAGGATCTGGTCCTTGCGGAAATCGGTGGTCTTGACCGTCAGCCCGACGCCATTGGCGAAGCGGACTCTCACCGCGCCAAGATCGGGGATATCGGTGCGCTGGACCACCTTTCCCGGGGGGCCGAAGCTGGCGTAGGGCCAGGCGATCGCCGCCTGGGCGGCCTGCGCGGTCACCGGGGTCGCCTGGGACTTGGCGTAGGCCTCGGCCACGGCCGCTTCGCCGCCCGGCACGGCGATGGGCGTCGCCAGTTCGATGAGCGGTCCGGCGCCGGCGAACACGGCCTTGGCGGCGGCGTCGACCTCGGCGGGGGTGATAGCCTTCACATCGGCGTCGAAGAGGGCAAGATCGTCGGCCGGGCTAGTGAAGACGTCGTCCGCGTCCACGGCGTCGACCAGCGACGAGACGAGCTCCGGCGTCGGCCGCGTCCCCGCCCCAGCCACGGCGTTCACCAGGCCGGCGCGGTATTGGGTGATCTCGCGCGCGAGCTCGTCCTCGCCCACGCCGAACTGGGTCAGGCGGCGGACTTCCTGATCGATGGCGCTCAGGGCCGGGCGCCAGGCGTCCGGCGCGCTCACCGCCTCGACCACGGCGACCTTGTCGGAATGGAGAAGGTTCTGGAAGCCGGCCTCGGCGTTGATGAACGGCGGGTGGTCGGCCTGGGCCAGCTTGCCCAGCCGCCGGTTGAGCACCGCCAGGGCCAGGCCCTCCACCGTATCGCGCCGGCGCTTGGCGGCGCTATCGGGGGAGTCGTCGTAAGGCCGCGCCCAGCCGATCTGGGTCTGGGTCGAGGCGCCGGGCAGATCGACCACCTTTACCGTAAGCCCGCGCTTTTCCACCTGGCCCAGATCCGGCGCGGCCGTCGCCGACCCCACCGGCGCCCAATCGGAGAACCGCGCCTTGATCTGCGCCTCCATGGCGGCCGGGTCGAAATCCCCGACCACGATCAGGGTGGCGCGGTCGGGACGGTAGTTGGCTTCATAGAATTGCCGCACCAGGCTCGCCGGGGCGGTCTTCACCACATCGACCTTGCCGATCGGAAACCGCTGGGTGGCGAGCTGGCCGTGGGCCAGAAGATCGATCTGGGCCTTTTCGGCGCGGTATTCGGGGGTGTCGCGCAGGCGCTCCTCGGAGAGCACCACCCCGCGCTCGGTCTCCAGGGCCTGGGGGTCGATTAGCAGTTCGCTGGCCGTCTCGCGCATCAGCATCAGGCCGGTGGCCAGGGTGTCGGCGTCGCTGTGCGGCAGGTCGAGCATATAGACCGTCTGCGACCATTCGGTCTCGGCATTGGTGTCGGGACCGAAGGCCAGGCCCTTGCGCTCCAGGATCTTGATCATCTCGCCCGCCGGCACGTGGGTCGAGCCCTTGAAGGCCATGTGTTCGAGCACATGGGCGAGGCCCTGCTCGGCGTCGCTCTCCTCCAGGGAGCCCGAACCGATGCGCAGGCGAAGCGAGGTCTGGCCGGCCGGGGTGGCGTTCTTCATCACCGCATAGCGCATGCCGTTGGGCAGCACGCCGAAGCGGACGGCCGGATCGGCGGGAAGATCGCTCGCCGCCTGGGGCCAAGCCGCGGTCGGCGCGGGGGCGGCAAAGGCGGATCCGCCGAGGATCAGGATGGCGGCCAGCGCCGATGGGAAGAGGCGATTCATGCAAGGGTTCCGTGTCAAAGCGCGCGCCCCGCGATCGCCAGCGCCGGTGTAGTGAGAGCGGGCGGCGAAGACAACCTAGATGCTAGGGCTGGAGCGGCGGCGCCGGCTGGTCTAACCCTCTCGCCAAAGAGGGAGGGACCATGAACCCCAAGGCCGCGACCCCCGCCACCCTGGCCGCTCACGCCCAGCTCGCGGCGAGCCTGCCCGTCGACACCGAAGATGATTTCGCCGACGCCCGGCGCGGCTTCATCGCCACCCTGCCCGACGGCAAGATCACCGACGCCGATGGCCGGGTGTTCTGGGACATGGGCGCCTTCGCCTTCGAGGCCGAGGGCCACGCCTGCCCGGACACGGTCAATCCCAGCCTGTGGCGCCAGGCGCGCCTCAACCTGATTCACGGTCTCTTCGAGGTCACGCCGGGCCTCTATCAGGTGCGCGGCTTCGATCTTTCCAACATCACCTTCATCGAGGGCGAGACCGGCTGGATCATCATCGATCCCCTGATCTCATCCCAGACCGCGGCGGCGGCGCTGAAGCTGCTGCGCGAGCATCGCGGCGAGCGCCCGGTGAGCGCGGTCATCTACACTCACAGCCACGTGGACCACTATGGCGGCATCCGCGGCGTGGTCAGCCAGGCCGATATCGACGCCGGGCTAAGGATCATCGCGCCCGAGGGGTTTCTCGCCGCCGCGGTGAACGAGAACGTGCTGCTGGGCAACGCCATGAGCCGGCGCGCGACCTATATGTACGGCGCCTTGCTGCCGCGCTCGGCGACCGGCCATGTGGACGCGGGCCTCGGCAAGACCGTGTCGCTGGGCGAGGTGAGCCTGGTTCCGCCCACCGAGAGCGTCTCGACCACGGGAACGCGGCTGACGGTCGATGGGATCGAGATCGTCTTCCAGGTGACGCCCGACACCGAGGCGCCGGCGGAGATGAATTTCTTCTTCCCGAAATTTGGGGCCCTGTGCATGGCCGAAAACTGCTCGTGCCACCTGCACAACATCTACACCCCCAGGGGCGCCCAGGTGCGCGACGCCAAGGCCTGGGCCTGGTACATCGACGAGGCGATCGAGCTCTTCGCCGCCGACACCAAGGTGCTGTTCGCCAGCCATCATTGGCCCAAATGGGGCGCGGAGCGGGCGGCCTCCTTCCTGCGCAAGCAGCGCGATCTTTACAAGTTCATCCACGACCAGACCCTGCGCCTGGCCAATCATGGTTTGACGCCCATCGAGATCGCCGAGGAGATCGCCCTGCCGCCAAGCCTGGCGGCTGAGTGGTACACGCGCGGCTACTACGGCACTCTCAATCACAACGCCAAGGCGATCTATCAGCGCTATCTGGGTTGGTTCGACGGCAATCCGGCCAATCTGCACAAGCACCCGCCGGTGGAGGCCGGGCAACGCTACGTCGAGCTGGCCGGCGGGGCCGAGGCGCTCCTGGCCAAGGGGCGAGCGGCCTTCGAGGCGGGGGATTTCCGCTGGACCGCCGAGTTGGTCAATCACCTGGTGTTCGCCGATCCGGCCAATGAGGCGGCGCGCCTGCTGCAGGCCGACGCCCTCGAGCAGATGGGCTATCAGGCCGAGTCCGGCCCCTGGCGAGCCTTCTATCTGACCGGAGCCCAGGAGCTGCGCTACCCTAGGCCGCCCGCGACCACGCCGCGCCAGGGCGCCTCGGGCCAGCTTCGCGCCCTCCCCGCCGACGCCCTGCTCGATTCCCTGTCGGTGCGGCTGAACGGGGAGAAGGCCGCGGCGCGGGACCTGGCGCTGAGCCTCGCCTTCACCGACACCGGCGAGACCTTTAGCCTGTGTGTCGAGAACGCCGTGCTGCGCCATCGGCCCGGCCCGGCGGCGGGCGCGCCCACCGTTTCCCTGACCCGCTCGGCGCTGGTAAGCCTCGTGGTCGGCGAAACCACCCTCGACGCGGCCCTGGCCGACGGCTCGGTCACCGCGGCCGACAGCGCCGACTTCGCCGAGTTCCTGACATGGCTCGACCGCTTCGACTTCTGGTTCGAGATCGTACTGCCCTGATGTTTGGCCGAAGAGGGCGGCGAAGTATGATCTCCGCCATGACTTCACACCCGACGGATCGAAAGGACATCTCCTGCGCATCATCACCGGCGCCCTTCTGCTGACGCTGCTTGCGAGCGCCGCCATGGGCCAAACCCCCGCCCTCCCCTCCGCCGAACCCGGCGCGACCGATCCGTTCGCCTGGCTGGAGGACATCCACGGCGCGCGCGCCACGGCCTGGGTGGAGACCCAGAACGCCCGTACGGCCAAGATCCTGGAGACCGACCCCCGCTACGAGACCTTCCGGTTGGAAGCGCTGAAGATATTCACCGCCGAGGATCGCATCCCTCAGCCCGAATTCCTGGGCGGAAGCATCGCCAATTTCTGGCAGGACGCCGCCCACGTGAAGGGCCTTTGGCGGCGTACGAGCCCTGCCTCGTTCGCCTCGGCCGACCCCGCCTGGGAGACGCTGATCGACCTCGACGCGCTTTCCAAGGCCGAGGGCAAGAACTGGATCTGGAAGGGCGCCGATTGCCTGGCGCCGGACGACCGGCTGTGCCTGGCGCGCCTTTCCAACGGCGGCGGCGACGCCGTGGAGCTGCGCGAATTCGACACCCGCGCCAAGGCGTTCGTCGCCAGCGGCTTCCACTTCGCCAGCGCCAAGCAAAACGTCGCGTGGCTGGACGCCGACACCCTGCTGGTGGCGAGCGACTGGGGACCGGGAAGCCTGACCAAATCCGGCTATCCGTTCATCGTCAAACGCGTGAAGCGAGGCGCGTCGGCGGATCAGGCCGTGGAAGTCTATCGCGGCTCGCGCGACGATGTGAGCGCCGGTCCCCTGGTGTTGCGCGACCCAGACGGCAAGGTGGAGCGGGTTCTGATCGAACGCCGGCCCAGCTTCTTCAAGGTCGAATACTTGGTTCTCGGCCCGGACGGCGGGACCACCCGGCTCGATCTGCCGCCCAAGACCCGATTCCACGGCTATCTCGCCGGCCGGATGATCGTGAGCCTCGGGGAAGACTGGCCGGCGGGAACGGCCCACGGGGCCTTCAAGGCCGGCGCCCTCATCGCCTTCGACCCGAAAACCGGCGGCGCCGAGCTTATCGTCCAACCCACGGCGACCCAGACCATCGACGATGCCGACGTGACCGCCGGGGCGGTGCTCGTGCAGCTTCTCGACAACGTCAACGGCGTGCTGGACGTCTACCAGCCGGCCGCCGGCGGATGGACTCGGCGACGGCTGGATCTGCCGAAGGGATTGGCCGTCACCATCCGCGCCGCCGATCCAGCATCCAACAGGGCCTATGTCAGCACCGAGGGCTTCCTCGATCCCACCGCCCTGTGGTCGGCGGACGCCGGCGCCGGCGAGATCGCCAGGATCAAGGCGCTCCCGGCCCGCTTCGACGCCTCGCGCGATGTGGTCGAGCAGCGCTTCGCCACCTCCTCCGATGGAACCCGCATACCCTACTTTCTGGTGCGGCCGGCGGCCATGAAGCCCGATGGCGCCACGCCCACCCAGATGTTCGGCTACGGCGGCTTCGAGGTCTCCGAAACCCCCACCTATCGACCGGAGCTGGGCAAGCTGTGGCTGGAGCGCGGCGGCGCCTATGTGCTGACCAATATCCGTGGCGGCGGTGAGTTCGGCCCCGCCTGGCATGAAGCGGCTCTGCGGGAACATCGCCAGCGCGCCTTCGACGATTTCGCCGCCGTGGCCAGGGACCTGATCGCCACCGGCGTCACCTCGCCCCGGCGCCTGGGGATCTACGGCCGCTCCAATGGCGGCGTGCTGACCAGCGTCGCCATCACTCAGCACCCGGAGCTTTACAACGCCGCCGTGATCGAAAGCCCGCTGATCGACATGCTGCGCTATCAGCGGCTGTCCGCCGGCGCCTCGTGGGTGGCCGAATACGGCGATCCGGACGTTCCGGCCGATCGGGCCTTCATCGCCAAATATTCAGCCTACACACAATTGAAGGCCGGTGTGAAATATCCCGAGCCCTATATCACCACCAATACCGAGGATGACCGCGTCCATCCCGGCCACGCCCGCAAGTTCGCCGCCGAGCTGGAGGCGCTGGGGGACCCGTTCCTCTACTACGAAAACACCTTCGGCGGCCACGCCAACGACGCCGACCCCGAACTCAACGCCCGGCGGTGGGCGAGGCACTATGTGTATCTTTCGAGGAAGCTCGCGGACTGAGTTCCGACTCTCCTCCCCCCTTGGGGGAGGGGGACCCCGAAGGGGTGGAGGGGGTTCCAGCCAGGCTGAGAAGAAGACGCCCAGCTGGAGCCCCCTTCCCCGGCTTCGCCGGTACTTCCCCCAGAGGGGGAAGAGAAAGAAAGCCTACGCCCGCTCTCTTAGCGGCGCCACGGTCGCCGCTTCCGCCTTGTCCGGCACAGGGTGATCCAGATCCACCATCGCCCGTCGCGCGGTGAGGCGGGCGCGACCGCCGGCTTCGAAGGCGGCGGCGAGGTGTTCGGGAAGCTCGGCGGTGAAGCGGTGGCCGCTGAGGGCCTGGCACTCGATCAGCCGCACCGCGCCGCGACCGGAGATCGAGACCAGGCGCACCGGCAGACCTTCGGCCGAGGGGCTGGCGTCGAGGAAGGTGTCCGAGGGCCGAAAGAGGCCCATACCCTTTCCCGCCCGGCGATCGGCGCCCATGGCCGGGGCGCTGAAGCCCTCGAAACGCGCGACGCCGCCGGCCACTTCGCAGGGCGCTCGATTGGTCTCTCCCAGAAACTCGAACACGAAAGGCGAAGCCGGCTCCCTCTCCAGTTCCTCCGGCGTGCCGATCTGTTCGATGCGGCCCTTGTTCATCAGCACCACCCGGTCGGCCAGGGCCATGGCCTCCTCCTGGTCATGAGTGACGAGGATGGTGGTGACCCCGGCGGCGTCATGGATGCGGCGCAGTTCGGCGCGCAGCTCCTTGCGCACCTTGGTGTCCAGGGCGCCGAAAGGCTCGTCGAGCAGCAGAAGCTGGGGTTCCACCGCTAGGGCCCTGGCCACGGCCACCCGCTGGCGCTGACCGCCGGAAAGCTGGGCCGGGTAGCGGCCGCCGAGACCGTCGATCCGGGCCAGGGCCAGCAGTTCGTCCACGCGCGCCTTGATCGCCGCCCGGCTCGGGCGCGTGGCGCGCGGGCGCACGTCCAGGCCAAAGGCGATGTTCTTGGCCACGGTCATGTGACGGAAGAGGGCGTATTGCTGGAACACCAGCCCCACCCGCCGTTCCCGGGCGCTCTGGGCCAGGAAGTCGGTCCCGTTGAGATAGACCCGGCCGTGGTCGGGCTTGTCGAGACCGGCGAGCACCCGCAGCAGGGTGGTCTTGCCCGAACCGGAGGGCCCCAGCAGGGTCAGGAACTCGCCGTCCCTCGCCTCCAGAGACACCCCCACCAGGGCCGGGAACCGGCCGAACTGTTTGAAGATTCCATCGACGGTCAGGGGCATGGCGGTTCAAGCCTCGTTCGCGCGGGTGTGTTCCGAGACGCCGAGCCGTTCTAGGAGGGTCTTGGCGATCAGGGTGACGATGGCGAGGCCGGCCAGCAGCGAGGCGGCCGCGAAGGCGCCGACGAAGTCGTAGTCGTTGTAGAGCGCCTCCACATGGAGCGGCAGGGTGTTGGTCAGGCCTCGGATATGGCCGGACAGCACCGAGACGGCGCCAAACTCGCCCATGGCCCTAGCGTTGCACAGCAGCACCCCGTGCAGCAGGGCCCACCGGACATTGGGGATGGTCACGCGCCGAAGCGTGGTCCAGCCGCCGGCCCCCAGGGTCACGGCCGCCAGTTCCTCGTCGGCCCCCTGTTCGGCCATCAGCGGAATGAGTTCGCGCGCCACCAGGGGCACGGTGACGAGGATGGTGCCCAGAAGAATCCCCGGCAGGGCGAAGATGATCTTGACGCCGCCGGCCTCCAGCATCGGACCGAACCAGCCGCGCGCGCCGAAGACCAGCACCCAGACCAGGCCCGAGATCACCGGCGACATGGAAAGCGGAAGGTCGATCAGGGTGAGCAGCAGGGACTTGCCGCGGAAATTGAACTTGGCGATCGACCAGGCGGCGGCCAGGCCAAAGGCGGCGTTGAGCGGCACGGCGATGGCCGCCACCAGCAGGGTCAGACGGATCGCCGCCCAGGTGTCGGGGTTCTTGAACGACTCGGCGAAGGCCGAGACGCCTTTCGAGGCCGCCTCCACGAACACCGTCGCCAGGGGCGCGCCGATGATCAGCGCCAGCCAGATGAGGGCGGCGGCCACGAGCAACAAGGAAAGAGGGCTGTCGATCCGGCGAGGCTGGGCGGTGAGGTTCATGGGCGGCCCCGCCGCGAGAGCGCCACCTGGGCGGCGTTAGTGATGATCAGCACCGCGAGCGACACCAGAAGCATGGCCACGCCCACCGAGGCGGCGCCGGCGTAGTCATAGGCCTCCAGCTTGGTGACGATCACCAGGGGCGCGATCTCGGAAACGCCCGGCATGTTTCCGGCGATGAAGATCACCGAGCCGTATTCGCCGGCGCCCCGGGCGAAGGCCAGGGCGAAGCCGGTGATCAGGGCCGGCGCCAGGGCCGGCATGATCACCCGGACGAAGACTGTCAGACGGCTGGCGCCCAGCGTATGGGCCGCTTCTTCATAGGCCGAGTCGAGATCCTGAAGCACCGGCTGGACCGAGCGCACCACGAACGGCAGGCCGACGGCCAGAAGGGCCACGAACACGCCGGTCGGCGTATAGGCGACCTTGATCCCCAGCGGCGCCAGGATCGATCCGATCCAGCCATTGGGACCATAGAGGGTGGCCAGGGCGATGCCGGCCACGGCGGTGGGAAGAGCGAACGGCAGGTCCACCAGGGCGTCGACCACCCGGCGGAAGGGAAAGTCGTATCGCGTCAGCACCCAGGCGATGAGGAGGCCCAGCGCCACATTGACCACGGCGGCGGCGGCGGCGGCGAGGAAGCTGAGGCGCAGGGCCGCCAGGGTTCGGGGGGCGAAGATGGCCTCGGCGAACCCGCCAAGGCCATGCTCCCAGGGCCGCGCCACCAGGGCCGCCAGGGGCAGGACGATGATCGCGCCGACGTAGGCCAGGGTGAATCCGAACGCCAGCCGGAACCCCGGCAAGGCGCTGTGCTCCAGCCACGGCGTCGCGCGGCGCGGCGCGGCTGAGATGGCCGCGGCGGTCATCGGGCTCGGCGCTGGGCCGGAGCCCCCTCCACCCCTTCGGGGTCCCCCTCCCCCAGAGGGGGAGGAGAGCCAATGCGTTCTCTTCCCGTTGGCGTGGGGGGAGTACCGGCGACGCCGGGGAAGGGGGCTTCGGCTTGGCGCACGCCCATCACCCCGGCGTGTAGATCTTGTCGAAGGCGCCGCCGTCGACGAAGTTCTTGGCCTGGGCCTTGCTCCAGCCGCCGAAGCTGGCGATCGTCACAAGATCCATGCTGGGAAACTTCTGAGCGTATTTGGCCAGGATCGCGGCGTTGCGCGGGCGGAAGTGACGGCGCGCGGCCAGATCCTGGGCGACGTCGGTGTAGAGAAAGCGGAGATAGGCTTCCGCCGCCTTCCGGGTCCCGTGCTTGTCGACGATCTTGTCGACCACCGCGACCGGCGGCTCGGCCAGAATGCTCATCGACGGCCGCACGATCTCGAGCTTGCCCGGACCCACCTCGTCGATAGCCAGCATGGCCTCGTTCTCCCAGCCCACGAGCACATCGCCGATGCCGCGCTGGACGAAGGTGGTGGTCGCGCCCCGCGAGCCGGTGTCGAGCACCGGCACGTTCTTGTAGATGCCCTTCACAAAGCCCAGCGCTCGAGCCTCGTTGCCGCCGTTGTGGCGGGTGGCGTAGGCCAGCGCCGCCAGATAGCTCCACCGCGCCCCGCCGGAGGTCTTGGGATTGGCGGTGATCACCTGCACCCCGGCCTTCACCAGATCGATCCAGTCGTGGATCTTCTTCGGATTGCCGGCGCGCACCAGGAAGACGATCGTCGAGGTATAGGGGGTGCTGTTCTGCGGCAGGCGCGATTGCCAGTTCGGCGCGATCAGGCCCTTGGCGGCGATCTGGTCGATGTCATAGGCGAGCGCCAGGGTGACGACATCGGCCTCGAGCCCGTCCACCACCGCCCGCGCCTGTTTGCCCGAGCCGTCGTGAGACTGGTTTATGGTCAGCGCCTGGCCGGTCTTCTTGGCCCAGTCGGCGGCGAACAGCTTGTCGAAATCCTTGTAGAACTCCCGCGTGGGATCGTAGCTCACGTTGAGCAGAGTCGCCGGCGGCGGCGCGGCCAGGGTGAGGCCGGGCGCGGCCAGCGCCGCCGCGCCGGTTGTCGCCAGAATCCCCCGCCTTGTCAGATTGATCGTCATGCCGCGTCCCTTCGGTGATTGACCGGCCGCTTGTAGGAAGCGGGGACCGGCAACCCCAAAGCACTTTTTCTGTTCTTCGATTCCGACGGACTATCGAGAGATTTTCTAAATCACTGAGTTAGGTTTCTTGGACGCTTGGGTTGCCATCACCTTGTATATACGGGATAATTTTTCAGGGCTTGCCGGGCGCGCGCCGAGCGATCATGTCTCGCGCCCATGGGCGAGCGACAGACAGTGGCCGTGGTCGGGGCGGGGTTCAGCGGATCGCTGACGGCCCTGCGCCTGCTGGTGGCGCCGGCCGGACCCAGGGTCCTGCTGATCGAGCGCGGCGCCCGTTTCGGCCGGGGCGCGGCCTATTCCACCAGCAACGCACGCCACCTGCTGAACGTGCGCGCCACCAATATGAGCGCCTTCGTCGAGCAGCCGGCCCACTTCATCGAATGGCTCAAAGCGAACGCGGCGACCGGCGACGAGGCGCCCGAAACCACCTTCGTCACCCGCGACCTATATGGCCAATATCTCCAATCCCTGCTGCGCCGCGCAGCCAGCCAGGGCGTGGCCGCCGACCGGCTGGAACTGGAGCACGATGAGGTGGTGGCCGTCGAGCGGGACGGCGATCGGTGGCGCTTGGGGCTTGGCCTTGGGCGCTCGGTCATCGCCGATGTCGTGGTGCTGGCGCTCGGCAATCTGCCGCCCAGCCCGCCGGCGCCGATCGGCGAGGCGCTGGCCGCCTCGGGCGCCTATGCCGCCGATCCCTGGGCCTGGGATCCGGCGACCCTCCCGTCTGAGGGCGATGTCCTTTTGCTGGGCTCGGGATTGACCGCCGTGGACGTGGCCCTATCCGTATACGAACAACGCCCAGGCGCCAGGGTGATGGCCCTGTCCCGGCACGGACTTCTGCCCGCGCGTCACGCGGCCGGCGGCGAGGCTCCGGCTTTCGGGCCGCCGCCAAAGGGCTCGCCGAGCGCGGTTCTGGCCGAGGTCCGGCGGCGGGCGGGCGCCGACTGGCGCGCCGCCATCGACGCCCTGCGGCCCCAGGTCCACGCCATCTGGCGCGGCTGGTCTCTGGCCGAGAAGCGCCGATTCCTGCGCCATCTTCGCCCGTTCTGGGATCTCCATCGACACCGCATGGCCCCGGCGGTAGCCGAGGAGATCGACCGGGGCCTGGCCGACGGAACCTTCGAGGTCGTCGCCGGCCGGCTGGTCTCGCTCACGGCCGTGGCCGGCGGCCTCGAGGCGTGCTGGGTTCCGAAGGGTGGCGGAAAGCCGGTGGCGCGGCGCTTTTCACTGGCCGTCAATTGCGTGGGGCCGCGCGGCGAGGTGGCCGGCGCCGGCGACGCTCTGATCGGCCAGCTCCTGGGCGCCGGCTTGATCCGACCCGACGCCTGCGACCTCGGCCTCGATGTCGACGCCCGCTCCCGGGTGATCGGCGCCGATGGCGAGGCCAGCGAAACCCTGTTCGCCGTTGGGCCGATCACCCGCGGACAGTTCTACGAGATCACCTCGGTTCCGGATATCCGCATCCAGGCGGCCGATTGCGCCGGCGCCATTCTCAACGCCCTGGCCCTGCGCGACCACGCGCCGAGCGCCGGCGGCGGCCAGGCGATCGCCGATCTCGCCGCCTTCGTCGCCCAGTCGATCGACGAGCTGGACGTGGAGCTCGCCTCCCTCAAATACACCCGCCGCGTGCGCAACGCCTGGGAGCTCCGCGGCCGCCGCGCGGCCCTGGGCGAGATCGCGCTCTGGCTGGATGGGCGCAAGGAGGGGTAGGGGGGAATCTCCTCCCGTTGGCGCGGGGTAGGGGGACCCCGAAAGGGTGGAGCGGGCTCCGGCCAAGCTGAAAGGTTGGCGTCAAGCTGGAGCCCCCATCCCCGGCTTCGCCGGGACTTCCCCCAAAGGGGGAAGAGATAGAGAGAGAGGACGCCCTTCCCCCATGACTACGGGAAGGCGGAGGCGCCCCTCCGCTATTGATGTAAGCCGCCGCATAACGCACCCTCGGCTATATGAACCGGAGGATCGCCGCGGCGGCGGCCAAGCATATTTCCGCCGAGGAGGCCGCGGACCTGGTGCGTAGCGGCATGTGGCTCGACTACGGGACCAATTTCGCCCAGCCGGACGTATTCGACGAGGCCCTGGCCGCCCGCGTCAATGAGCTTACCGATGTGAAAGTTCGCTCCTGCCTCACCTGCCGGCCGCAGCGGTTCAGCGAGGCCGATCCGCGCGGTGAGCATTTCCAGCATTTTTCCTGGCACTTCAGCGCCTATGACCGCGTCCACCACGACGCCGGCATTTGCCACTACATTCCCCTCAACCTCGGCGAGGTGCCCGACTACTACCGCCGCTTCATCGATCCGGTGGATATCGTCATCATCAAGACCTGCCCGTTGGACGCGGACGGCCTGTTCAACTTCAGCGGCTCGGCCTTGTGGCATCGCGCGATCATCGAGCGCGCGAAGCGGGTGATCGTGGAAGTGTCCCCGAGTCTACCCTATGTCCATGGTATCGATAACGGCGTCCATATCAGCGAGGTGGACTACATCATCGACGGCAGCGAGGCGCCCCCGCCGGAGCTTCACAACCCCGCGCCCACCGAGATCGATCACGCCGTGGCCCGCCAGATCGCCGGCGAGCTGGAGGACGGCGCCTGCCTGCAGATCGGCGTCGGCGGCATGCCCAACGCCGTCTGCTCGCTGCTGAAGGAAGCCGGCGTGCGCGATATGGGCGTGCATACCGAGATGCTGACCGACGGCATCATCGATCTCTACCGGGCCGGCGCCCTCACCGGCGCGCGCAAGACCCTGGACCCGGGCAAGATCGTCTTCACCTTCACCCTGGGCTCGGCCGCCGTCTACAAGGCCATCGACCGCAATCCCGATATCATCGCCGCGCCGGTGGACTACACCAACCTGCCGCACAACATCATGCGCAACGACAAGGTGGTCTCGATCAACAGCACCACCCAGATCGACCTCCAGGGCCAGGCGGCCTCGGAATCCGACGGCCACCGCCATCTCACCGGCACCGGCGGCCAGCTCCAGTTCGTGCGTGGCGCCTATGCCTCCAAGGGCGGCAAATCCTTCATTTGCCTTTCTTCCACCTATGAGCGGCACGGCGTGCGCAAGAGCCGTATCGTACTCGATCAGACACCCGGCAACATCATCACCACCCCGCGCTCGGACGTGATGTACGTGGTCACCGAATACGGCATGGTGAACTTGAAGGGGCGTTCCGTGTGCGAACGGGCGAGAGCCCTGATCGGCCTGGCGCACCCGGATTTCCGCGAGGGGCTGGAGCGGGAGGCGTGGGAGAAGGGGCTGTTGGTGAGGGGTATTTGACTCCCCTCAATCCGCCATGAACCGATACCCCACCCCGCTCTCGGTGGTGAGATATCTCGGCGCCGCCGGGTCGGCCTCCAGTTTCGCGCGCAGGCGGCCGATGAAGACGCGCAGATACTGCACATCCTCGGCGTTGGCCGGGCCCCACACGGCGGTGAGGAGCTGGCGGTGGGTGAGCACGCGGCCGCCGCCTTCGGCCAGGCGCGCCAGGAGATCGTATTCGCGCGGCGACAGGCGCACCGGCTCGCCGGCGCGGGTCACCAGGCGCTTGACGAGATCGATCGTCAGGTCGCCGGCGTGGATCACCGCCGGGGCCCCCTGACGGGCAAGGCTGTGGCGCATGGCCACGCGCAGGCGGGCCAGCAGTTCGCCGACATTGAACGGCTTTTCCACATAGTCGTCGGCCCCGCGATCCAGCGCCTCGATCTTCTCCACCTCCATGTCACGGGCCGAGAGAATGATAATCGGCCCGTCGTAGAAGGCCCGGGCGCGGATCAGGGCTTCCTTGCCGTCGAGATCGGGCAGGCCGAGATCGAGCACCACGGCGTCGGGCGCGCGCCGGGCGATGGCGGCCAGGCCCGCCGCGGCGGTGTCGGCTCGGTCGGGTTCATAGCCGGCCGCCTCCAGGGCCGGGCCGAGGAAGCGGTGGATCTGCGGCTCGTCGTCAATCACGAGGATGCGCGGCCGGTGGGCGCTCATTGGCTTTTCTTTAGGCTGATCAGCACCCGCGTGCCTCGGCCGCCGTGGATGGGGCTGGCGGCGGCGATGCGTCCGCCCATGGCCTCGATGAAGCCCTTGGCGATGGAAAGGCCCAGGCCCGCGCCCTTGCGCTCGCCGCGCGCGCGGTCGGAGGGCTCCTCCAGCCGGCGGAACTTCTCGAAGATGCGCTCAATATCGGCCTTGGGAATGCCCGGGCCCTCGTCCTCTATGGAGATCACCACATTGGCCCGATCCTCATAGACGGCGACCTCGATGGGAAGGCCCTGGGGCGAATATTCGATGGCGTTCTCCAGGATGTTGACCAGGGCCTGTTCCAGCAGGCCTGGATCGATCTCTATGTCGGTGATCTCGGGCGGAAAGTCGCGGGTCAGCGGCCGATCGCCCAGGCGCCGCTCCACCCGCTTGAGGGCGCCGGCCAGCACGTCGCGCACATCGGCCCATTCGGAGCGGGTCTTCAGGGCCCCGCCCTCCAGCCGGGTCATGTCCAGCAGGTCGCCGACATAGCGGTTGAGGCGTTCGGCCTCCTCGCGGATCGAGACCAGCAGATCGGCGCGCACCTCGGGTTTAAGGGTCGCCTCGTAGTCGATGAGCGTGCTGGCCGAGCCGAGGACGGTGGCGAGCGGCGTGCGCAGATCGTGGCTGATGGAGTTTAACAGAGCCGCCCGCAGTTTGTCGGAACGGCGCAGGGCCTCGTTCTCCACCGTGGCCGCCGCCAGCTCGGCGCGCTCCAGGGCCACGGCCCCCTGGTCGAGCATGGCCCCGACCAGGCGGTCGTCCTCGATGCCGGTTCGCGGACCGGCCTCCACCCCGGCGACGCCGGAGCGGCCGCGCACGCCGATCAGAGGGCGGAAGGTCCAGCCGATCTGCGGGAGGGTGCCGGTGCCGGCCCCGGCCGCCTCGCCCTTGTCCCAGGCCCAGCGGGCGGCGGTCATTTCGGCGGTGGCGAGGGTGATTTCGCCGGGCGCGCCGGCGGCGATGATTAGAGAGTCATCCTTGGGCAGCAACACCACCGTGCGCCCGCCGGCGGCCGCGGAAGCCTGTTCGGCCAGGATCTGGGCGGCCTCCTCCTGGGTCGCGGCGGCGGAGAGCCGTCCGCTGGCGGCCAGCAGGGCGGTGACCGCCGACGCCCGCCGGGAGGAGACCAGCGCCTGGTCGCGCACCCGGCCCGTCAGCCAGCCGGTGACGCCGGCGACGGCGATGAAGATGGCGAAGGTGAACACATCGGTCGCATGGCCGATCACGAACGAGAAACGCGGCTCGAGGAAGAAGAAGTTGTAGGAGGCGATCGCCGCCGCCGCGGCGGCGAGCGCCGGCCTCAGGCCCCAGGCGAGGCCGGCGATCAGCACGCTGGCCAGGAAGATCATCGCCAGATCGGCGCCGGTGGCGAACCGGTCGATGACGGCGGCAAGACCGCTGGCGGCGGCCACCAGCAGAAAGCCGCCGACATAGCCCGTGGCCCGGGGTTTGCGCGCGGGCGGGGGCGAGGGAGGCGCGGCGGCGGTCTCGGGCGCTCCTTGGCCGACAAAATGCAGGGCCGCGCCGCCGGCCTGCCGCAAGAGCGCATTGGCGAGCGAACGCCCGAGGAGAATTCGCAAGGGGCTATCGCGCGACTTGCCAACGACGATCTGGGTGACGTTGTTGCGCCGGGCGAAGTCGAGCACGGTGTCGGGCACATCGTCGCCGGTCAGCACCACGGTCGAACCGCCAAGCTGTTCGGCGATCTTGAACGCGTCGGTGATGCGCTTGGCCGAGCGGGCGTCGCCGACGGGCCGGTTGGGCCGCTCGACGTGAGCCACTGTCCACGGCGCATCCATCATCAGATCGGCCAGGCGCCGGCCGGCGCGGACCAGGGATCCGGCCGTCTCGTCACCGGCGATCAAGACCAGGATCCGTTCCCCCGCCGCCCAGGGACCCTCGATGCCCTGGCGCCGCATGGCCCCGACCAGCTGATCGTCCACCGTCTGGGCGGCCCTGCGCAGCGCCATTTCGCGCAGGGCGGTGAGATTCTCCGGCTTGAAGAAATTATCCGAGGCAAGGCGCGCGGTTTCGGGGACATACACCTTTCCGGCGTGCAGCCGCTCACGCAATTCGTCGGGCGTCAGATCGACCAGCTCGATCTCGTCGGCGGCGGAAAGGGCGGAGTCCGGCACCGTCTCGCGCACACGCACGCCGGTGATCTTCCAGACCACGTCGACCAGGCTCTCCAGGTGCTGGACGTTGAGGGTGGTCCACACATCGATCCCGGCGGCCAGCAGTTCCTCCACATCCTGCCATCGCTTGGGATGGCGCGAGCCGGGCGCATTGGAGTGGGCGTATTCGTCGACCAGCAGCAGCTTGGGCTTGCGCCTCAAGGCGCCGTCGAGGTCGAATTCCAGGAGCTGGTGTTCGCGATACTGGATCGGCGCGCGGGGCATGACCTCAAGCCCATCGATCAGCGCCTCGGTCTCCTTGCGGCCGTGGGTCTCGACCACGCCCACGACCACATCGACGCCCTCGTCATGGCGCCGCTTGCCCGCCGAGAGCATGCCGAAGGTCTTGCCCACCCCCGGGGCCATGCCGAGATAGACCTTGAGCCGCCCCCGCCCTTGCCGCTTGGCGTGGGCCAGAAGGGCGTCGGGATCGGGCCGGACGGGTTCGGCGGCGGTCATGATCGAGCGGCGGCGAAGGCCACAGTCCGCTGGAGCCCCCTTCCCCGGCTTCGCCGGGACTTCCCCCAGGGGGGGAAGAGATAACAAGCGCTCTCCTCCCCCTCTGGGGGAGGGGGACCCCGAAGGGGTGGAGGGGGCTCCAGCTTGTCGCTCTTGAGGCTCATCACCCCTTAGGTTGGGCCACCGGATAGCGTTCGTCGAGAGCGCGGTTGACGGCCAGGACATTTACCCGGGGCTGGCCGATGAAACCGAGCGCTGGGCCTTGAGTATTGGCGGCGATGATCGCATCGACCGTCTGGGGGGTGAGGCCGCGATGGGCCGCCACCCGGGTCGACTGGAGATAGGCGTTCTCGGGGCTGATATCCGGATCGAGGCCGCTGCCAGACGTGGTCACCGCGTCGGCCGGGATCGGCCGGCCGCCGGCGTCCTTGGCCATCGTGGCCGCATCGCCCTTGATCCGGTCGGAGAGCTTCTTGTCGAGCGGACCGAGGTTGGACCCTCCGGAGTTCATCGGGTCGTAGCCATTGCCGGCGGCCGAGGGGCGCGGATGCAGATACTCCGGCTTGGCGAAGCCCTGGGCGATCAGGTTCGAGCCGACGATCTGGCCCTTCGCGTCCTTGATCAGGCTGCCGGCGGCCTGGCTTGGGAAGATCGCGCCGATCAGGCCGGTCATCGCCAGGGGATAGCCAAGGCCGAGGATGGCGGTGAACAGGATCATGCTCACCAGGGCGGGGCGGATGTCTTTGAGCATCGTGGTTTGCCTTAGGCCAGATTGATGGCGTGGATCAGAAGGTCGATGGCCTTGATGCCGATGAAGGGGGCAACGACGCCGCCCAGGCCATAGATCAAGAGGTTGCGCGACAGCAGCGGCCCGGCGCCGATGGCCCGGTATTTCACGCCGCGCAGAGCCAGGGGAATGAGGGCGACGATCACCAGGGCGTTGAAGATCACCGCCGAGAGGATGGCGCTATGCGGGTTGGAGAGCTGCATGATGTTGATCGCCGCCAGGGCCGGCAGGGAGACCACGAACATCGCCGGGATGATGGCGAAATACTTGGCCACGTCGTTGGCGATGGAGAAGGTGGTCAGGGCGCCCCGCGTTATCAGCATCTGCTTGCCCACCTCGACGATCTCGATGAGCTTGGTCGGATCGCTGTCGAGATCGACCATGTTGCCGGCCTCGCGGGCGGCCTGGGTGCCGGTCTGCATGGCGACGCCGACATCGGCCTGGGCCAGCGCCGGCGCGTCGTTGGAGCCGTCGCCGCACATGGCCACCAGACGGCCCTTCTGCTGTTCCTCGCGGATCAGGCGAAGCTTGTCCTCCGGCGTCGCCTCGGCCAGGAAATCGTCCACCCCGGCCTCGGAGGCGATGGTCGCGGCGGTGACCGGATTGTCGCCGGTGATCATCACCGTGCGTAGGCCCATGCGGCGAAGGTCGGCGAAGCGTTCCTTCACGCCCGGCTTCACCACGTCCTTCAGGTGGATCACGCCCATCAGCTTGCCGTCGAGGGCGCAGGCCAGGGGCGTGCCGCCGGCGCGGGAGATGCGGTCGACCGCCGCGGCCACCTCGGTCGGAACCTCGGTCGGGGCAAGGCCCACCAGCCGATAGATCGCGTCCACGGCCCCCTTGCGCCATTGGCCATCGGCGACATCGAGACCGGAGAGACGCGTGGTGGCGCTGAACGGGATGGCGGTGAACTCCGCCGGCAGATCCACCACCAGGCCTTGCTGTTCGCGAGCCAGCTCCAGGATCGAGCGGCCCTCGGCGGTCTCGTCGGCGAGGGAGGCCATCACGGCGGTCATCAGGGCCCGCTCGGTCGGCACGCCGGGAGCGGCGATCACTTCGGTGGCCATGCGGTTGCCGAAGGTGATGGTGCCGGTCTTGTCCAGCAGGAGGGTGTCGACGTCGCCGGCCGCCTCGACGGCGCGGCCGGACGTGGCCAGCACATTGACCTTCAGCAGCCGGTCCATGCCGGCGATGCCGACGGCCGAAAGCAGGCCGCCGATGGTGGTGGGGATCAGGCAGATGAAGAGCGCGCCCAGCACCATGGGGTCGAGCTTGACCCCGGCGTATTGGCCAAGGCCCAGCAGCGAGACCACGGCGATCATGAACACCAGGGTGAGGCCCGCCAGCAGCACGGCCAGGGCGATCTCATTGGGCGTCTTGCGGCGATTGGCCCCTTCGACCATGGCGATCATGCGGTCGAGGAAGCTGGTGCCGGGCCCGGAGGTGACGCGGATCTTCAGCCAGTCGGAAACCACCGTGGTGCCGCCGGTGACGGCCGAACGGTCGCCGCCGCTTTCGCGGATCACCGGAGCGGATTCGCCGGTGATGGCCGACTCGTTCACCGAAGCCACGCCCTCGACGATATCGCCGTCGGCGGGGATCACATCGCCCGCCTCGACCCTGACCAGCATGCCGGGCATGAGCTCGTGCGACGGCGTGGGAGTGACGGCGCCGGTGGCTTCGTCGGTGATCAGCTTGGCCAGGGTGGTGACCCGGGCGGCGCGCAGGCTGTCGGCCGCCGCCTTGCCTCGGCCCTCGGCGACGCTCTCGGCGAAATTGGCGAACAGCACCGTGGCCCAGAGCCACAGCGAGATCTGCAGGGCGAAACCGATCGCCGCGTGATGGACGATGGCGTCGATCAGGGAGACGGTGGCCAGCAGCGCCACCACTTCGGTGGCCAGGATGACCGGGTTGCCGGCCAGCTTGCGCGGATCGAGCTTGACGAAGGAGTCGAGCGCGGCGCGGCGCAGCATGGGGCCTTGCGGACCGGCGGCGGTGACGGCGGAAGCCATGTGAGTTCAGCTTTCCTGTTGTTTCTTTTGCGTTATTGCTTGACGAGCGCGAGCATCTGGAAGTGCTCGACGATCGGCCCTAGAGCCTGGGCCGGGAAATATTGGAGGCCGCCCAGGATCAGGATCACGCCGATCAGAAGACCAACGAAGAGAGCCCCGTGGGTGGGCAAGGTGCCCGCCGTGGGCGCCAGCTTGGGCTTGGCCGCCAGGCCGCCGGCGATGGCCAGCACCGGCACCGCATAGCCGAACCGGCCCATCCACATGGCGATCCCCATGGTGACGTTCCAATAGGGGCTAGCGCTGAGACCGCCGAAGGCCGAGCCGTTGTTCCCGGTCGCCGACGTATAGGCGTAGAGCAGCTCCGAGAGGCCATGCGGGCCCGAGGCCGAAACCGTCTTCAGCGCCAGCGGCAGGACAGCCGCCACCGCGGCGAAGCCGAGAATCGAGGTGGTGAGGATCAGGAACGAGAGCATGGAGAGCTTCATCTCCCGCGCCTCGATCTTCTTGCCGAGATATTCCGGGGTGCGCCCGACCATCAGTCCGGCCACGAACACCGCGACCAGGGCCATGACGATCATGCCGTAGAGGCCCGAGCCGACGCCGCCCGGCAGCATTTCGGCGAGCTGGATCATGAACATCGCCATGCCGCCGCCCAGGGGGGTGAAGCTTTCATGCATGCCGTTGACCGCGCCATCGGAGGCGCCGGTGGTCATGGCCGCGAATACCGCCGTGGACGGGGCGCCGAACCGGACCTCCTTGCCTTCCATATTGGGCGTGGCGACCACATGGTTGGCCACCAGCGCCGGGGTCGGCTGGGTTTCGGCCCAATAGATGGCGGCGGCCGCGCCGCTGACCATGATCGCCATGACGATCACCAGGGCGCGCGCCTCCTTGCGCAGGCCCACCACCCGGCCGAACGCAACCACGCAGGCGTAGGCCAGCATGTTCATGATCACCATCTCGATCAGGTTGCTGATCGGCGTGGGGTTCTCGAACGGGTGCGCGGAATTGGCGTTGAAGAAGCCGCCGCCGTTAGTGCCCAGCTGCTTGATGGCTTCCTGGCTGGCGACCGGGCCGAGCGCGATCGACTGCTTGGCCCCTTCGAGGGTGTGGGCGTCCACATGCGCGGCCAGCGTCTGCGGCACGCCCAGCGCCGCCAGGGCCAGGGCGATCACGATGGAAAGCGGCAGCAGGATGTAGAAGATGATCCGATAGAGATCGGTCCAGAAATTGCCCAGGCTCTCGCCGCGGTTGGCGGCGAAGGCCCGCGCCAGCGCCGCGGCGATGGCGATGCCGGCGGCGGCCGATGCGAAGTTCTGGGTGGTCAGGCCCGCCATCTGGGCGAAGTGGCTCGCCGCGCCTTCGCCGGAATAGAATTGCCAGTCGGTGTTGGTGACGAAGCTGATGGCGGTGTTGAAAGCCAGATCCGGCGACATGCCAGGGAACCCTTGCGGGTTCAGCGGCAGATGACCCTGCAGGCGCAGGATGGCGTAGAGGAACAGGAACGCCGCGGCGCTGAAGGCGAGGAACGAGATCGCATAGGCAAGCCAGCCCTGACCCTTGTCGGGCTTGATCCCCATGAGGGCGTTGTAGCCGCGCTCAACGGGCTTCAGAACCGGATCGAGCCAGGTGCTCTCGCCCTGCCAGACCCTGGCCATATAGATGCCGAGGGGCCAGCCAAGGCCCACGGCCAAGCCGATCGTCAAGGCGATCTCGGCCCATCCCTGAATATTCATTTCGCGATTTCGCTTTTTCTAGAACTTGTCTGGGCGAAGCAGCGCCACGAGCATGTAGCCGGTGATGGCGACCGCGCCGGCGCCGTAGAGGAGGGCGACGAGCATGGTCAGACGCGCCTCAACAGGACGGCGTAGAGCCCGAAAGCCGCGAAGAGGGCGAGAGCCCCGACGATGTAGACGATATCCATGGAGCTGCTCCGGACGATGTCAGGAGGCGGTCATACGCCCGGAGCGCATAACGGGGCTGTAGGGGAGTTGGCCGGCGCGGATAACGGAAAGATAAACGCCGAGGCGCCGCTCAGCCGCCTTCCGCCGCCACGGCCCGCCGATAGCCTTCACGCGCCTGCATCCGCTGCCAATAGCGCCGCGCCGGGTCTGGGAAGCGGTCGGAAAGACCCAGGCTCTCGGCGAGCTTCAGGGCGTAGGCGACGGCGACGTCGGCCATGGTGAAACGGCTGGCGGCCAGATAGTCGGCCTCGCCCATCATCTTCATCGCTCCGCGCAGGCGTGAATGGAACCACTGGGCGTAGTCGGCCGCCGCCTGGGCGATGCGGCGCTCTTCGGGCTCCAGACGGGTGTAGCGAAGCACGATCGTCTGCGGGAAGGTCAGGGTCGCGTCGCTCATATGCAGGAAGTTGAGATAGGCGGCGAAGCCGGGCTCGTCAGGCGTCACCGCCAGCGGCGTGGGGCCATATTTCGCCGCCAGATATTCACAGATCGCCGCTGACTCGGTCATCCGCGCGCCGTCGTCGAAGAAGGTCGGCACGGTGCCCATCGGATTGAGGTCGAGATAACCCTCCACCCGCGCGCGCGGCGGAAAGGCCATGAGCTTCAGCTCATAGGCAAGGCCCATCTCCTCCAGGGCCCAAAGCGCCCGAAACGAGCGCGCGCCGGCGCAATGGTGAAGGACAATCATAGCTGGAGCGCTCCCACCGCGGATGTTCGTCGGATCGACCGGCGGCTTCCTCGCTGTTGGGGCGATACGGTGCAAGGGACCTTCCGCCGCGTGGACCGCGGCGCGAGGACCGCTCAGGCGCCGCCGACGAGATGCTGAACGGCCAAGCCCAACACCATGACCGAGACGAACCAGGTGACCAGGATCGCCACGGACATCGTTTTCGGCGTCTTCGAAAGATGCGTGTTTATCGGTGTATCTCCTGTCTGCTCGGCCATGATGCCCGGATCGCGCGCGGCCAAGAGGCCCGGGCCGCTAAGCTTCGTCACGGCCTCGGGATCCGGGTGTGGGCCAAGGGTTGGGCGGATGTGAAGATTCGCCATCGAAAATATCGTCGATCATGACGATGACGATCGCCGCCAGAGCGCACAGAAGCAGCGTCGCCGCCGCCGGCTGCGTCAGCAGGGCCGCCGCGCCGATATCGCCGCAGTCCGGGGCCGTCACCACCATGGAAGGAGTCTGATATGGAACCACAACCGCTTCTCCGGAGCCTGACGCCCCTGTTACGGGAAATCGCGGAAAAGAGGCCATTCGTCTTCGGGCTGTTTGGCGTCAACAACACCTAAACGGGCGATGGCTTGTCGGCGGGATCGATACGGATGCCGCCGGCCGTTACTTGGGCAGCTCGACAAGGCCCATGCGATTGCCTTCCGGATCGGTGAAGATGGCGAAGGTCGCCACCTTGGGCACGACCACCTTCGGCATCGCCACCGCGCCGCCCGAGGCGACGATCTTCTTCAAGGTGGCGTCGACGTTGCTCACGCCAAGATAGATGAGCGTCTCGCGAGGGTCCTGCCTCAGGGTTCCGGCCAGATGCGGCGTCTTTATGGCGTTGGCGCCGTCGATATCCCAGCCGAAATTGGCGGCGTAGAACTGCTTGAGCTTGGCCGCGTCTGGCCCGGCGATATCGAAGAAGACGATGGGCGCGGAGGGCGGCCGCGTGGCCGTCTGGGCGCTCACGGCCGAGGCGCCTGCCAACGCCCAGGCGGCGAAGAGGATGATGGTGATGGGTTTCAAGGCGATCTCCCGCGTCTGGCCAGCGCATGAGGATAAGCCAGCTCCGCCGCGCCGGGAATCGGGGTCCCTAGTCGAAATCCGAAGCGCGATCCCCCAGCAGGAACCTCGGCCCCGGGCCGGCGCGGGCGGCGCGGTCGCCGGGGTTGTAGAGGGCGCAGCGATCCAGCGAGAGGCATCCACAGCCGATGCAGCCGTCGAGAAGGTCGCGAGTACGCTCCAGCAACGCGATCTTTTCGTTCAAGGCGCCGCGCACCTTGCGGCTGATCGCCTGCCAATCGGCCCGGGTCGGCGAGCCGCCATGCGGGAGCGCCGACAGGAGAGCCTCGATCTCGCCCAGGGTCAGGCCCAGCCGCTGGGCGATCAGGACGAACGACAGGCGCCGGATGTCCGAGCGCGGAAACCGGCGCTGGTTTCCCGTGGTGCGCACCGCGCTCACCAGTCCCCGGGCCTCGTAGAAACGGATGGCCGAGACCGCCAGGCCCGTGCGCCGCGAAAGTTCGCCGATGGAGATCAGGGCTGTGGGAGTCATGAGACTTGGCTTTGAAAATTTGATCTTGACCTCAAGTTAGCTTGAGGTTGTAGGCCGATCAAGAAAGGCGCGCGAACCCGGCGCCGGTCAAGCCGAAGGACCCAGAGAAATGTCGAGCCTGAGGATCGAGCATGTGAACGTCACCGTTTCGGACCCCGACCGGTCGGCGGCGCTGATGGAGGCGGTGTTCGGCTGGAGTGTGCGCTGGCGGGGCCCGGCGCGGGACGGCGGCCACACCATCCACGTTGGGACCCCCGACCACTATGTCGCGCTCTATTCCAGCGCCCTGAAACCGTCCCCGGACGTCTTCGCCAAGGGCCGGCCGCTCAATCACATCGGCGTTGAGGTGGAGGATCTGGACGCCGCCGAAGCGCGGGTGATCGCCGCCGGGGCCACGCCTTTCAACCACGGCGACTATGCGCCTGGCCGCCGCTTCTATTTCTTCGATCCCGACGGCATCGAATACGAGGTGATCAGCTATCGCTGAGGCCGCGCCGCCGGCCTTAAGGAACCCTGCTCGAAATCGCGCAACCACGGTCAAAGGCCTCGCTTGCCTTCCATGACGGTTGCTCGGGTCCGCCGGGTCTGTTTACTGGCGTTGAAGGCGAACAGGGGGCGGCATGGCGCAAGAGGCTGTGGGCACGGCGCCCATCCCATCGGCGGCGTCGCCGCCCCCCGGTCTGGCGCGACGCTACATCGCCGCGGCGACCATCGGCAATGCGCTGGAATTCTACGACTTCATTACCTACGCCTTCTTTTCCATCCAGATTGGCCACGCCTTTTTTCCCACTCACAACGCCTACGCCAGCCTGATGCTATCGCTGGCGACCTTCGGCGCCGGCTTCATCACCAGACCTATCGGCGGCCTCATCATCGGCTCGTTCGCCGACCGGGTGGGCCGCAAGCCGGCGATGATGCTCAGCTTCACCATGATGGGCGTGGCCATCATCACGATCGCGATCATCCCGCCCTATTCGATGATCGGCGTCGCCGCGCCGATCCTGGCGGTGCTGGCGCGCATGGTGCAGGGCTTTTCCCTGGGCGGCGAGGTGGGCCCGACCACCGCCTATCTGCTGGAATCGGCGCCGCTCAAATCGCGGGGTCTCGCCGTCTCGTGGCAGGGCGCGAGCCAGGGCATAGCCGCCACCCTGGGCGGCCTCGTCGGCGTCGCTCTTTCGGCGCTCCTGCCGCCTGACGCCCTGGACGCCTACGGCTGGCGCATCGCCTTCCTGCTGGGCGCGGTGACCCTGCCGTTCGGCCTCTGGATCCGCCGCACCTTACCAGAGACCCTCCACGCGCCCGATCCCACCGCCAAGGCTTCGGAAGCGACGACGAGGCTAGGCCTGGCCAAGGAGAGCCGGCGGATCATCATCCTGGCCTTGGCCGCCCTCGCCGCCGGCACCATCGGCACCTATGTCTTCGATTATATGACGACCTTCGCCCAGCACACGCTGCACATGGCGCCGGGGGTCGCGTTCTGGGCCGGGGCGCTGGGAAATATAGCCGCCGTCATCGCCGTGCTTTTGGGCGGCTGGCTTTCCGACCGCCTTGGCCGCAGGCCCTTGATGATCTGGCCCAATCTCGCCTTCCTGATTTTGATCCTGCCCGGCTTTTTCTGGATCATCCAGGCGCACAACCCTCTGGTGCTGATCCTGGGCACGACGGTCCTTGGTTTTCTCGCCAACCTCGGCGGCGGCGCCTTCTACGCCGCCTTGGCCGAAAGCCTGCCCCAGCGCATCCGAGGGAGCGCCTTCGCCATCATCTACGCCTCATCGATCGCGCTCTTCGGCGGCACGACCCAACTGGTCATAACCTGGCTGATCCAGATCACCGGCGATCCCATGGCCCCGGCCTGGTATCTCTTCGCCGCCACCTGTGTGGGCCAGGTGGCCCTGATGCTGATCCTGGAAAGCGCGCCGGCCAAGGTCCTAAGGCCAGTGGCGGTCGGCGCAACCTAAGATCAGGTCCCGGCTGGCTCCCACAACTCGACCTTGATCCCCGCCGGATCCAGCAGCCAGGCGAAGCGGCCGAAGGATGGGTCGTCCTGACGGCCCAGGCACGGCGCGCCATGGGCGGCGGCGCGCTCGATCAGGGCGTCTATGTCCTCGACGATCAGGTTGATCATGAAGGGCGCCGTCGAGGGCTTGAAGTAGTCGGAGTCGGCGGCGAACGGGGCGAGCTGGGTGACCCCCGCCTTCGGATGAGGGAAGATCGCCGATCCGAAGTCTTCGAACTTCACGCCGAGCGCCTCGGCGTACCAGGCCCGCCACGCCTTCTTGTCCGCGACCTTTAGAAAGACGCCGCCCAGGCCCAGCACCCGTCCCCCGTCCGCCTTCGCCGGCGCGGCCTGAGATCCAGCTTCGGAGGCGAGGCCCGCCCCGACCGCCGTCGCCCCGGCCCCGGTGAGAAGGGTTCGTCTATCCTGCGCCATGCGTGCTCCCTTGGACCGGCCCGGGCGGCAATCTCGCCGTCGGGCATGAGAGTTTCACAATGCCGTCAGAGCGATCAAGGGGCAAGGATTGTGGATTTCACGATGACCTCCCGCGTCTGACCGGGGTCGGGGATGGACCCATCCACCCGCCGCCGGAACCGCGCCCGTGGCGCTCGGGCCCAACGGTGCTAGGCTCGAAGGCGTAGGTCATTTTGGAGCCCCCGATGAAGATTGCCCTTCTTAACTTGGCCTTGGCGGGCTTGGCTGCGGCGGTATGTCCGTCAGCCGCCGCCGCGGCGCCCGTCTATGTTTCAGCGGCGGTCTCGTCTCCTGACCGGCCACCGGCCGATGTCGCCCGCGACGCGGCGCGCAAGCCCGAGGCGCTCATCACATTTGCCGGAATAAAGCCCGGCGAGCGCGTCGCCGATATCATGCCGGGGCAAGGCTACTTTACCCGGATCTTCAGCAACCTCGTTGGCGTCAAGGGGCGTGTGTTCGCCATCGTGCCGAGCGAACTGCTTCAGGTCGCGCCAAAGGCGGCCGACGGCGTCAAGGCGCTGGCCGCCGACCCGGCTTTCGCCAATGTGACCGTCCTCATCCAGCCGACGGCGGAGATATCCGCTCCGGCCCCGCTGGATGTCGCCTGGACCTCCGACAACTACCACGATCTGTATGGCTTCTTCGGCGCCGACAAGGCCGCGGCGTTCGACGCGGCGGTGTTCAAGGCCCTCAAACCCGGCGGCGTCTTCATTGTTATCGATCACGCAGCCAAGGCCGGGACCAGCGATGTCAGCCCCAAGACCCTCCATCGGATCGATCCACAGACGGTGAAGGCTCAGCTTGAAGCCGCAGGATTCAAACTCGAAGCGGAAAGCCCGATACTGCGCAACGACGCCGACACTCACGATCTGAAGGTGTTCGCACCCGAGATTCGCGGCCACACCGACCAGTTCGTCTTCAAGTTCCGCAAACCCGCCCCGTGAAGCGCGGCGCGGGCTCACAAGCGACTTGACCGCCGCCAGGGCAGGCGCCTTGAGTTTCGCCAGGGAATTTCAGGGAGCCCGCGCGCCATGACCAGTTTCACCTCCGATTTCACCATGACCATCGGCGGCAAGCCGGTCGGCGGCGCCGGAACCTTCCCGGTGCTCAATCCGGCCACCGAGCAGGAGATCGCCCCCGCGCCCGATTGCTCGCGCGAACAGCTCGACGAGGCTGTCGCCGCCGCCCGGGCCGCCTTCCCCGCCTGGGCTTCCACGCCGATCGAAAAACGCCGCGAAGCCCTGCTGGCCATCGCCGGGGTGCTGGCGGCCAACGTGGAGGATCTCAAGCGTCTCCTTACCGCCGAACAGGGCAAGCCGATCGACGCCGCCTTCGGCGATGTCATGGGCGGCGCCATGTGGTGCCAGGCCACCTCCACCTTCGACCTGCCGGTCCATGTGGTTGAGGACACCCCCGAACGCCGGGGCGAGACGCGGCGGGTGCCGCTGGGCGTCGTCGGGGCCATCGCGCCGTGGAACTTCCCGGTGATCCTGGCCATGTTCAAGGTCGCCCCCGCCCTCCTGGCCGGCAACACCGTGGTGCTCAAGCCCTCGCCCTTCACCCCGCTCACCACTCTGAAGATCGGCGAGCTGCTGCGCGGCGTGCTGCCGGACGGGGTGCTGAACATCGTCTCCGGCGGCGATGACCTCGGCCCCTGGATGACCTCCCATCCGGGGATCGACAAGATCAGCTTCACCGGCTCGACCGCCACAGGGCGCAAGGTGATGGCCAGCGCCTCGCAAAGCCTCAAGCGCGTGACTCTCGAATTGGGCGGCAACGACGCGGCCATCGTCATGGGCGATATCGATGTGGAGGCCATGACCGAACAACTGTTCTGGGCCGCCTTCACCAATACCGGTCAGATCTGCGTCGCCACCAAGCGGATGTATGTGCACAAGGATGTCTATGAGCCGCTCAAGGCCGCCCTGGTGGCCTACGCCAAGACCGTGAAGGTGGGCGACGGGGCGCAGCAGGGCACCCAGATGGGACCGATCCAGAACGCGCCACAGTACAAGCGCGTGCTCGAACTGATCGCCGACGCCAAGGCCAAGGGCTACGACTTCCTGATCGGCGGCGAGACCTCCACGGCGCCGGGCTATTTCGTGCCGATCACCATCATCGACAATCCGCCCGAGGATTCGCGCATCGTCCAGGAAGAGCAGTTCGGGCCGGTGCTGCCGCTGCTGAAGTTCGACGACGTGGACGACGCCATCGCCCGCGCCAACGCCAGCGACTATGGGCTGGGCGCCTCTGTGTGGTCGGCCGACGAGGCCAAGGCCCTGGAGATCGGCAATCGCCTACTGGCCGGCACGGTCTGGATCAACGAGACCCAGCACATCACCCCGATGGGCGCCTTCGGCGGTATGAAGCAGTCTGGGATCGGCTCGGAGGGCGCGGTCGAGGGCCTGATGGAATACACCAACGCCCAGACTGTCTATGTGAAGAAGAAAGCGCCCGTCGCCGCCTGAACAGCCGGGTCAGCCCATTTTGGTCGTGTACGGTCTATGCCGCTGAAGCCGCCGGATTTCGACGTCGCCGCGGCGCATCGCTATTTCGCGGCCAAGTGTTTCAACGACGCCTGGGACCTGATCGAGAAGCCGGATCGGACGGCGGAGGACGACCGCCGGATGGTCGCTCTCAGCCAGGCGTCATTCTACCACTGGCTGGAGCGTGAGGATTGGGACGAGCGACGCCTGGCCATCGGCTATTGGCAGATCTCCCGCGTCCAGGCTCTGACGGGAAACGCCGCCGAGGCGGTGCGCATGGGCGAACTCTGCCTCTCGCACAGCCGGGACCTGGCGCCCTTCCACCTGGGCTACGCCCACGAAGCCCTGGCCCGAGCCTACGGGCTAGCCGGCGACCAGATCGCGGCCGCCCGCCATCTTGCCCTGGCGAAGGCCCAGGCGGCGCGGGTCGAGGCGGGGGAGGATCGAGGTCTGCTGGAGGCGGATCTCAAGGGACTGGAGTAAGGCGGCGACAATCCCGGCCAGCGTTTCAGCATCTCACCGGATAAGCTCAACCTCAACGCCCAAGGCGGTCGCGGCCGCGGCCCAGGTCCGATCGGCGGTCAAGGCGACGCCACCCACCTGCTTGGCATGGGCCAGGCAGATCCGGTCGCCCAAAGACAGCCCGAACGGTTCGCCCCGCGGTCGCATCAGCCCGATATCCATGGCCAAGTCTCTGTTCGTCACGACATATTTGATCGGCAAACCTGCCACTATCGAGGCGATCCTCGTCCGATCGGCGCCGGCTCGGGCAAAATGGCCTATCACCTCGGCGAGGTTCACAGTCGTCATCACCGCGCCGTCAATGACCTCATCGACCCGATCCGCCCCCGGCTCGCCGAGCAAGGCCGCCAGGAGCGCCGATGAATCGAGAACGATGATCACGTCTCCCTTTCCGCCTCGCGGCGTCGGTCCTTCAGAAAATCATCAACAGAAAGGCCGCTCCGGCCGGCGATGATCTCGCGTGTCAGCGCGCGCGCGCGCCGCATGGTCTGGGCGACGCCGCGTATGCGCAATTCGCCGTCCACGACTTCGAGAACAACTGGGCCGCCGCGCTCGAGACCCGCGGCGGCGCGAACATCGATTGGAACGGTTATTCTTCCCGTTCGCGACATTTTGGTCGATGCTGTTGTCATTGCCAATCGAGCTCTCTTTTGCCAACTATGGGCAACATAGGCCTTCTACGCTAGGTTTGCCACGCCGTCCGATCATGGGCCGCGGCTAAACCCCGCTGATAAGGACGTACTTAATCTCAACATAGTCCTCGATGCCGTATTTGGAGCCTTCGCGGCCGAGGCCCGATTGCTTGATCCCGCCGAAGGGAGCGACCTCGGTGGAGAGGATGCCGTCGTTGACCGCGACCATGCCGTACTCCAGCGCCTCGGCCACCCGGACCACGCGGCCCAGGTCGCGGGCGTAGAAATAGGAGGCGAGGCCGAATTCGGTGTCGTTGGCCATGGCGATGGCCTGCGCCTCATCCTCGAAACGGGCGAGGGTGGCCACAGGACCGAAGATCTCCTCGCGCGAAATCTCCATCGCCGGCGTCACCTCGGTGACGATGGTCGGCTCGAAGAAGGTGTGGCCGAGCGGATGGCGGCGGCCGCCCAGGCGCACCTTGGCGCCATCGGCCACGGCGCCGGCGATGAGATGCTCGACCTTCGCCACCGCCTCGGCATTGATCAGCGGCCCCTGGGTCACGCCCTCGGCCATGCCGTCGCCGATTTTCATCGCCGCCACCTTGGCCGCCAGCTTGGCTTCGAATTCGTCGTATACGGACGATTGCACCAGGAAGCGATTGGCGCACACGCAGGTCTGGCCCATGTTGCGGTACTTCGAGGCCAGGGCCCCTTCCACCGCGGCGTCGAGATCGGCGTCATCGAAGACGATGAACGGCGCGTTGCCGCCGAGTTCCAGGCTGACCTTCTTCACCGTCGTGGCGCACTGGGCCATGAGCTGTCGGCCCACCGGGGTCGAGCCGGTGAAGGAGAACTTTCGCACCAGGGGATTTGACGTCAGTTCCAGCCCGACCTCCCGCGAGCGGGTCGAGGGAACCACATTGAACACCCCGGCCGGGATTCCCGCGCGGTCGGCGAGTTCGGCCAGGGCCAGGGCCGAAAGCGGCGTCTCGCCGGCGGGCTTGATCAGGAAGGCGCAACCCGCCGCCAGCGCCGGAGCGGCCTTGCGCGTGATCATGGCGTTGGGGAAGTTCCATGGGGTGATGGCGCCCACCACCCCGACGCCTTGCTTGGTGACGATGATCCGCTTGCCCGGGGCCGCGGCCGGGATCACATCGCCATAGACGCGCTTGGCCTCTTCGGCGAACCATTCGATGAAGCTGGCCCCATAGGCCACCTCGCCGCGGCTCTCGGCCAAGGGCTTCCCCTGCTCGGCGGTCATCAGCCGGGCCAGATCCTCCTGATGGGCCATGATCAAATCGAACCAGGCCCGCATCAGGCCTGCGCGTTCCTTGGCGGTCTTGCCGCGCCAGGCCGGGAGAGCCTGGTGCGCCGCCTCGATGGCCCCCTTGGTGTCCGCCGCGTCGAGATCGGCCACATCAACGATCGTCTCGCCGCTCGCCGGATTGGTCACCGCGAACCGTGCGCCGGAGGCGCCCGGGATCCAGCGGCCATTCACATAGGCGTCGGATCTTAGCAGTCGGGGGTCTTTAAGGCTGAGCATGGCGCCTCAATACACGGCCCCTTGGGTCAGATCACCTCCAGATAGTCCTTGTCTGGCAGGGTTGGGAACGGCGCGGTGGGCAGCGTCTGATACCAGTAGGCCACCGAGGCGATATCATCCTGCAGCGGCAGGTAGCGCCGGTCCTTTTCCGTGCGCCAGCCCAGCGCCTGGATAGTGACCTTCAGGTCGGTCTCGAAGCGGACCGGATCCATCACGTGCCAGCGGTAGAGGCCAAATCGCTGTTGCGAACGATAGACGCCGTCCGGCCGGATCACCTGGGGCAGACCGGCGTAGGGCGTGGTGAATTCCATATAGGCGCTTGGCCGGTCGCGCTCGACGACGCCGGGATCGAAGTCGTAGGCGCCGCAGAAATAGTCCTCCGTTCCCGTGCCGCAGATCGTGGGGAAGGCGTCGTCGCCATCGAGAAAGAACTTGATCTCGCCTTCGCCCCACCAGCCGGAATTGTTTACGCCCCAGGCCATATAGGTTCCCACATAGTGGCCTTGGCCCCGGACGCCGTCGAGGAGGGTGTAGACTTCCTTATAGGGCAGAGGGTTCACGCGCCGGAACTGCGCGTGGAAATAGGCCGCGTCGGCGGGAACCTCGGTCAGGGTGTAGTTGATCTGGTAGTAGCAATAGACCGCTTCCTCGGCGAGGTTGGTCAGGGTCATGCGCGCCCGGCCGCGAAACGGCATCTCCCAATAGCAGTTGAAGCCACGGCCGGGATTGACGCAGACGGCGAGAGACGAGACCTGGGCGAATGTCTCCCAGCCGCAGGCGAAGAAATCCCCCACCGGACATTCCACCGAGGGCTGCGTCTGGTCGTCCCAATAGATGCGCAGGATGGTGTGGCGCCAGCGGCCGCGCGCCAGGGTCATCCACATCTGCTGGATAGCGCCCGGGCCGGTGATATCGGCGATCTCGCGCGTGGCCCCAGGCTCGATGACGATGAAGGGCGAGACCTTCCACCCCTGGCCCAGACCCCGGGCCATGTGTGCGGCCGGGCCGTCGGTCGACATGCCGCCCGCGCCCTTCTCACCGGTGAAGTTCTCCGGACTGATCGAGCGGGTCTTGGCCGACGAGAGCCGCGAAAGGTTGCCCAGATGAAGGCCCAGGCCATTGAAGGCGGTCATGGCGTCTAGTCCCCGAACGTTTCCTCCAGCATTCGTGGCAGACTTGTCGCCAGGCCGTCCAGAGGGCCCGAAGAGAGGAGCAGCACCACCTCCTGGCCGGTAAGGGTCGCCTTCAGATCGGCGAGGCTCGCCTCGGCGCCGGCCACCCCCCGGGCGGGGACGCCGGCGGCCCGGATCCGCTCCAGGATCGCCGCCTGGCCGACCTGGGCATGACCTTCGGCGCCGTGACTCGGCGGGGCCAGAAGCAGCACGCGTGAGACGCCTTCGAAGACGGTGTCGTACCACTCCAGAGCCGCCTCATTGCGCCAGCTGAAGGTGTGCGGCTCGAACACCACCACCGCCGGGCGGTCCGGAAAATGCAGCAAGATCGCCTCGATGGCCGAGCGCGCCTTCTCATAGGAGGAGCCAAACCCCTCATAGGCCGGCACGCGCGAACGAAGTGTTTTCTTGTCGAGCCGCCGGGCCACGCCGCGGAACCGGGCGACTCCGCGCCGCAAGGCGGCCTCGTCGATCGCGCCACGTTCCAGAAGCAGCGCCGCCGCCCCGACGATATTTTCGATGTTGTGCAGGCCGAGCAGCGGCGTCTCCAGGGAAATGCGCGCGCCGCTGGGCGTGATGAGATCGAAGCGCGTCACCTCTCCGATCCGGATGTCGTCGGCCCAATATCCTGAACAGCGCTCCAGCCCATACCAGACCACCTGGCGGCCGGCGGTCAGCCGGCGCAAGCCCTCGAAACCCTCGGCGCAGACCAGCAGGCCATCGCGCGGCAGCAGATCGATCAGTTCGGCGAACGGCGCCTCATACGAGGCCAGGGTCGGGAAGACATTCACATGGTCGTGTATCAGCGAGCTGATCAGGGCGGCGCGGGGATGGTAGAGCAGGAACTTCGATCGCCCGTCGTCCGCGCCGACGACATATTCATCCCCCTCGATCAGAAAGGTGGGATCGGACCCGGCATGGCCGGTGGCGGCCAGATCCAGCGGCACGGCGCCGATGAAGTAGCCCGGATCGGCGCCGGCCTCCCTCATCAGCACCGCCAGCAGCGCGGTAAGGGTGGATTTTCCAAAGCTGCCGGCGATGACGATATTGTCTCGCCCTCGCGTGTGTTCGCCCAGGAACGCCGCGAACCCGTAGCGGGGAATTCCCCGTCTCACGATCTCGGCGAGTTCGGGATTGTGCGCCAGGTCCAGCTTGGCGCTCGAGCCGATGATGGCCACGTCGATATCCGTCGGTAGCAACGACGCGTCGAACCCCTCCCGCCAGGGGATCCCCATGCGATCGAGATAGGCGTTCATCGGCGGGAAGACCGCATCGTCCGAGCCGCTGACTTCCCAGCCCTCCGAGGCCAGAACCGAGGCGAGGGCGCTCATCCCCGCGCCGGCGATGCCCAGGAAATAGGCCCTCATGTCACCCGGCCGCGCGGCGGCGCGGCGCGCCAAGCCTCGGTCTCCATGATTTCGGCCAGGATCGCCACCGCCCGCCAGACGTCCTCGAAACCCAGATAGAGCGGCGTGATCCCAAAGCGCATGACGTCGGGATCGCGGAAATCGCCGATCACACCTCTGGCGATCAAGGCTTGGACAACGCCATAAGCCTGGGGGTGGGTGAAGGCGATGTGGCTGCCCCGCGCCGCCGGGTCGCCGGGCGTGATCAGCGAGAAACCTTGGCCGGCCAGCCGCGCCTCGACCTCGGCGGCGAACAGGTCCCAGAGCGCCGCCGACTTGGCCGCCACCGCCGCCATATCGGCCTCCAGCGCCAGATCGATTCCGACCTCCAAGGCGAGCAGACCCAGGATCGGCGGCGTGCCGCAGAGGAACCGCTCGATCCCCGTCGCCGGGCGAAAGTCGTCCACGAAGTCGAAGGGCGCGGCGTGGCCCATCCAGCCGGTCAGAGGCGAGCGGAGTTCGTCCCGCAGCCGCCGGGCGACATACAGAAAGGCCGGAGCGCCGGGGCCGCCGTTGAGGAACTTGTAACCGCATCCCACCGCCAGATCGGCGTCGCAGGCGCCAAGATCGACCTCGATCGCTCCGGCGCTATGGCTGAGATCCCAGAGGATCAGCGCCCCGGCCCGATGCGCCGCCGCCGTGATCGCCGCCATGTCGCGCCGCGAGGCGGTCTTGTAGTGGACGTGGGTGAGCAGGACGACCGCGACGGTCTCGTCGATTCCCGCCTCCACCGCCTCGGGCGCCACGGCCCGGACCTCCACGCCCGGCAGCAGATCGGCGAGCCCCTGGGCCACATAGAGGTCGGTAGGGAAATTGCCGGCCTCGGTAAGGATCACCTTGCGATCGGGACGCGCTCGAAGGGCGGCGGACAGCAGCTTGAAGAGATTGACCGAGGTCGAGTCGGCGACCACCACTTCGCCGGGCCCCGCGCCGATGAGCCTGGCGATCTTCGCCCCGACGCGCGCCGGCGCGCCGATCCAGTCTTCGTTGTTCCAACTCCGGATCAGGCCCTCGCCCCACTCGCGGGACACCGCCTCGTCGATCCTGCCTCTCGTTGCCGCGGGCGTGGGCCCAAGCGAGTTGCCGTCGAGATAGATCACGCCCTTGGGCAGGGTGAAGCGGGCGCGAAAGGCCGCCATGGGATCGGCGGCGTCCATGGCCCTGACCTCGTCCAGGCTCGCGCTCACGGGAGCGACCGCAGGATGGCGCGCACGGGGGAGGCGTCCAGGCCCTCCAGCTTCAGCGGCAGGGCGATGAGCTCATAGTCGCCGGGCGGAACGTCATCGAGCACCAGGCCCTCCAACACCCGCATATCAGCGGCCAGCACCGCCAGATGGGCGTTCATGGTCTTGGAATCCTGTGGATCGAGGGAGGGTGAGTCGACCCCGATCAGCCGCACGCCCAGACCCGCCAGCGCCTCGATCGCCCCGGCCTCGACCGCGGTGAACCGATCGACCCACCGATCATGGGGAAAGGCCGTGAAGGTTCGAAAAAGCACTCTCGGCGGTGGGGCGGCGAGCGCCCTTTCCACGAAGGCCCGGCCTATCGCCTCGCCCGCGCCACGCGCGTCCACCACCCGGCATGCGCCGACATAGGCCTCCAGCCCCACGTCCGCCGCGCTCGCGCCGGTCGCTGCGTAGTGCAGCGGCGCATCGGCGTGGGTTCCGGCGTGGACGGTGGTCTCGAAGCGCGACACCGTCACCGGCGAGCCATCACCCAGCGTCCAGCGGCGTCCGGTGGAGAACGGCGTATCGCCCGGCCACACCGGCAGACCCGGCCTCAGCGTCTGGCTGATGTCCCAGATGGTCCGCACAGGGTCCGGCGCCCTCACAACCGCTCAGGGGTGCGGCGCGGGCGCGCCCGGCGGCGCCTTGGCGAAGGACTCGATGACCCACTCCAGGGGCGCCGTCTCCACCCGAATGTCCCCCCGCCTTGGCAGCTCAAGGTCCACGGTCATGACCAATCCGCCGGTCCACATGATCAGCAACAGGGATGAAAGGACAGGCTGGCGGATCCCGCCGAGGCCCAGTTCGTAGCCCATGGCGCCGATGGCCAGCATCGAGCCGACGATCAGCATGTCGATCATGTCTCCGGGCACCCGTCCATCGAAGGCGAAGCGTTGGGAGAGCGCGGCGTCGAACATGCTGTTCAAGGCCGTGACCAGCGTCGCCATGACCGGTGTCGGCGATTTGCGCGCCGCCTCGGTGGCGAGGGCCCAGATGGCGTCTTTCTGAGCCTCGGTCCTGGCGATCAGGGCCGGCACCGGCCCGCGATAGTCCGCGCCGGTGAAGTCCAAGCGCGTCTTGGCGTAGTCGGCGATCAGGGCCGCCATGGCCTCGCCCTCCGGGCCACCAATCAGCTTCGCCCGGTTCCAGGCGGTGTCGATGGTGGTGGCTTCCTCGGCGACCCGATCGCGACGCGCCTCGAAACGATTCTGGGCGAAATCGATGGTCAGTCCCAGCATGAACGCCAGCAAGGCGAGCATGCCGGCCGTGAGCGTCGAGGTCGCCGAGGTTTCCTCCTCGCTCTTCTTGATCGTGCGGCCGCGGCTGCGGCCAACGCGGAAGCCCACCTCGCAGGCCATGGTGAGTATGATGAACAGCACCGCGCCGAGCACCACGGTGCCGGCTTCGATCAAGGGCAGAAATAGCGAGTCCAAGAAGCGCGACCCCACGGCAGAGACAATCTCCGTCTCCGTCTAAGGGGCCTGCCGATTCGGTGAAAGATCGCCGCCTACGGCGCCGTGGCTGGCGGTGAGGGTGCCGCGATCGGGACCGCGGGCGGCGCCGCCTCGAAGCCCTTGATGGTCCATTCGAGCGGAGCGGTCTCCACCCGGATGTCGCCGACCCGGGGCCGCTCCAGATCGACGGTCATGACCATGCCGCCGGTCCACATCAGCAGCAGAAGGCTGGTGAGCGCCTGCTGGCGGATGGTGGTGAGGCCAAGCTGATAGCCCAGGGCGCCGATCGCCAGGATCGACCCGGCCAGCAACATGCCGATCATGTTGCCAGGCACCTTGCCCTCGAAGGCGAACCGCTGCGACAGCGAGGAATCGATCATGTCGTTCAAGGCCGCGATCAGGCTCGCGCTGATCGGCGTGGGCGATTTGCGCGCCACCGAGGTCGCCAGGGCCCAGATCTGATCCTGCTCCTCGCCGGTCTTGGCGACGAGCGCGTCCACGCCGCCGCCGCCCGGGGCACGAGTGAATTCAAGCCGCGTTTTCGCATAGTCATGGATCAACCCGGCCATGGCCTCGCCTTCCGGTCCGCCCACCAGCTTGGCGCGCAGCCACGCCGTGCCGATCGCGTTGGCCTCCACGGCCACCATGTCCCGGCGCGCCTCGAAGCGGTTCTGAGCGAAATTGATCGTAAGGCCCAGCATGAAGGCCAGCAGGGCCAGCATGCCGCCGGTGATCGTCGCGGTGGCCGAGGTCGTCTCCTCGGCCGCCTTGCCCTTGGGCGCGCGGGCGCGGCCGATCCGGAACCCCGCCTCGCAGGCGATCGACAGGATGACGAAAAGGGCCACCCACAGGATCAAGGCCCCCATCTGCAACAATGACTGAAACATAGAACCCATGGCTACGCCCTCCCTGGCGGTCTGCGTCCCGACCGTTTAGTCCCTGACGGGGCGGCGCGACATCGCCAAGCCGATCTAGAGACCCAATTCGGGGCGCCTAGCGCCGCGCCCGACCTCGAGGTCGCGCTCCACCCTGGCGCATCCTATATGCCCGGGATGACAAAGATTTCCGTCCTCGATCTCTCGCCCATCGTCCAGGGCGGTGACGCCTCGGCCTCGTTCAAAAGCAGCCTGGATCTGGCCCGCCACGCCGAACGATTGGGCTACAAGCGTTTCTGGATGGCCGAGCACCACAATATGCCCGGCATCGCCAGCGCCGCGACCGCGGTGGCGCTGGCCTATATCGGGGCTGGAACCTCGACCATCCGCATCGGCGCCGGCGGGGTGATGCTGCCCAACCACGCGCCGCTGATGGTGGCCGAGCAGTTCGGCACCCTGGCCTCGCTCTATCCCGGTCGTATCGATCTGGGCCTTGGCCGGGCGCCGGGGACCGATCAGGCCACCGCCCACGCCCTGCGCCGCCATCTCTCCGGCGGGGCCGACACCTTCCCGCAGGATGTGGTCGAGCTCATGCACTATTTCGAGCCGGCCAAGCCCGGGCAGATGGTTCGCGCCGTCCCCGGCGCCGGCCTCGACGTGGCGGTGTGGATCCTGGGATCGAGCACCTTCGGCGCCCAGCTCGCCGCGGTGCTGGGTCTGCCTTACGCCTTCGCCTCCCACTTCGCGCCCGCCGAGATGATGCGTGCGGCGGCCATCTATCGCGAGCGGTTCCAGCCTTCGGAGCGGCTGGACAAGCCCTATCTGATGCTCGGCCTCAACATCGTCGCGGCCGACACCGACGCCGAGGCGCGCCGTCTTTTCAGTTCGCTGCAGCAGGCCTTCGTCGCCCTGCGCACCGGCCAGCCCGGACCCCTGCCGCCTCCGATCGACGATATGGACAGCCGCCTGGATGTGACCGCCAAGGCCATGCTCGGCCAGGCCCTCTCCCAGGCGATCATCGGCTCGCCGTCCACGGTAAGAGCGGGATTGGCGGACTTCATCGAGCGCACCGGCGCCGATGAACTGATGATCACCGGTTCCATCTTCGACCACGAAGCGCGCCTGCGCTCCTTCGAGATCGCCGCCGAGGCCCACGGCGCCCTCGCCAAAGTGCGGGTCGGCGTTTGACATCGCGCCCTCCAATCGGGCATGGGGCGCTCCGCCGCGCCACAGGCGCTGGCGTCCCTCTCCCCGACGGGCCTTACCCTTCATGACCGTGAACAGTCTTCGCCTCGCCTCGCTGGCGCTCGCCCTGACCCTCGCCGGCGCCGCCGCGCGCGCCCAAGCCTGCGAGGGAACCCCCAGCGCCAACCGGCTGACCATCATCGTCGACGGCGTCGCCTCGGCCAAGGGCCAGATGACCGGCACCCTCTATCCGGACGACAAGAGCAAGTTCCTGGTCGCGGGCGGCTCACTGAAGGTCTGGCGGGTTCCGGCGGCGACGCCCTCCACCACCCTGTGCATCTGGCTCCCGGCCCCGGGAACCTACGCCATCGCCATCTATCAGGATGTCAACGACAACGGGAAATTCGACGTCGGCTCGCTTGGGCCCAAGGAACCCTACGGATTTTCCAACAATCCGCGGATTCTCTTCTCCAAGCCTTCCTACGAGAAGGTGAAGTTTCTGGCGACGGCGGCGGAAACGACCTTGCACGTCAGGCTCAACCCGGCGTGAGCGGGGTCACGCTTGGCGATGGCCTCAAGGTGGCCGCGCGGGTGCTTTCCTCCAAGCGCCGGCCGATGCTCGCCCACCTGGTGGTGAGCCGATACTGCAATCTCGAGTGCGCCTATTGCAGCGAGTTCGACAAGGTCTCCAAGCCGGTCCCTTTGCCTGACCTGATGGCCCGGATCGACGCCTTGGCTAGGCTTGGAACCCAGATCGTCACCCTCACGGGCGGCGAGCCTCTCACCCATCCCGACCACGACGCGATCATCGCGCGCATCCGCCATCACAAGATGGTGGCCACCACCATCACCAATGGCTTCCTGCTCACCCAGAAGCGCATCGAAGGCATGAACGCGGCGGGCCTGCAGGAGATGCAGATATCCATCGACGGGGTGAAGCCCGACGCCATTTCGAAGAAGACCCTCAAATCCTTGGCGGGAAAACTCCAGCTTCTCTCCAAGCACGCCAAATTTCACGTCAACATCAACTCGGTTCTTGGCATCTCCGAAGAGCGCACTCACGACGCCCTTGAGGTCGCCGAGGCCGCCAAGCGGATGGGATTTTCCCACACTGTCGGCGTCCTTCACGACGACGAGGGCGCGCTCGCGCCGCTGTCGGCGAGCCAGCGGGCCGTCTATGACGCCCTGATGGACAAGGGCTCCATCGCCCATCGCATCAACTTCCTGATGTTCCAGAAGAATCTGATGGCGGCCAAGCCCAACGCCTGGCGTTGCCGGGCCGGCGCCCGCTATCTCTACATCTGCGAGGATGGCCTGGTTCACTACTGTTCCCAGCGGCGCGGGTCGCCCGGCACGCCTCTGCTGGACTACGGCGTTTCCGACATCGTCCGGGAATATTCCACGGCCAAGGCCTGTGCGCCCTTTTGCACCGTCAGTTGTGTCCATCAGGCCAGTTTCCTGGACGCTTGGCGTTCGCCGCAACGCACCGCCGAAGCGCCGAGGCTCGCGGCCGAATAGAGAGCCGGTCAAACGCGCGGCGAGGGCCAGGGGACGGCGTCGCGCCTGGCGCCGCGGGCGGACCTGGCGACCTGCTGGGCGATCTTCAGACCAAGACCCGCGAGACGCCCACGAAGCGGCGAGATCGGGAAGGCCTCGGCGGGCAGGGCATCCGCCAGCGCCGGTTCGACGATCTCGCGCCGAAAGGCGGCGATCAGGCCTCGGTCGGCGACCACGGCCACCAACTCCTCCTCGGCGGCGAGGCTCGCGAAGTCGAAGTTGGATGACCCCACCACCAGCCGCTCGTCGTCGATGAGAAGGCCCTTGAGATGCGACATCTCCCTGACCAGCCGGACCTCGAACCCGAACCGGCCGGCGACCGCCAGCAAGTAGTCGCGGACGATGGGCTTGTTGTTCGCCAGCGGCGTGATCAGCCGCACGGTCACGCCCCGCGCGGCCGCGCTGGCCAAGGCGTCCGTGAATGGGAAGGTGAGGTAGGGACTGATGACGATGATCTCGCGCCTCGCCGCGGCGATCAGGTCCATGATCTCGCCAAACCCCTGGTCGTTGGACCGCCCATCGAGTGACAGAAGCCGCAAATCCCCAAGGCCGCGCGATCCGGCCTTTGGCGCGCCGGCGAAGGTGTGTTCGAAATCGTCGGACAGGAACGCCGTCGCCTCGGCGCCCTCGAGCCGGAGCATGAAATCGTGCCAGGCGAAGTTGTGATCGCTGAAGTTGACGCCGCCGACATAGGCCACATCGTCGGTCACGATTAGTTTCTTATGATTTCGCGCGGGGTAGTTGAGTCGGAGGGCGCCAATGGGATTTGTCACGCGCACCTTGACCCCGCCTCGGACAAGATCATCGAACATCGCGCGCGTCGCCCGCGCTTCCGCCCGCAGCCAGCGGGGCTGTAGAAGCGCCGGCCCGCGAATGGAGCGGTCGCTGATTACAAAGCGGGAATAGTCATCGACCAGCACGCGCCGATCGCCCGCTGGGCTGTCGGCGATGGCCCTCGCCACACTCAGGCCGGCGTCGTCGCCTTCGAAGGTCATCGCCTGGACGAGAAGCCGGCGCCGCGCCTGGGCCATATCGTCCCGCGCCCGGCGCCAGAAGGCCTCGGCCCCCACCAGCAGTTCCAATCCGGTCACGGCGCGCTCCTTGCCGAAGAGGGTCGAAAAGCCCGTTGCGCCGAAGCGCGACGCCCGGCTAGAAGCTCACGCCTTGGAGGCGGATTCGCCGCGCGGGGGCATAGCATGATCGAACGCGTCCGCGTCACGCTGCTGCTGTCATCCTTGAACGGCGGCGGCGCCGAACGGGTCGCGGTCCATCTGCTCAACCGGTGCGATCCAGCCCTGATCGACGTTCGCATGGGCCTGTTCAGCCGAGCCGGTCCCTTCTACGCCGACGCCGATCCCAGTCGGGTCGATGTCGCCACGCTCGGCGCTAGCCTCCTGGAATTCGAGGGTCACAACTCAAGCTTCTATCGGCCGCATCGGCTGATCGCCGGCGCCGCGCTGGCTCCGGTGAATATCGCCCGCATGATCCGCGGCCACCGCCCTCACGTGGTCATGAGCTTTCTCAAGGGCGTCAGCGTCCTGACCTGGGCGGCGCTGCTGGGCTTCGGCGAAGACCGTCCTCGCTGGATCGTGCGCGAAGGCAACAACACCGACGCGGTGATCGAGGACGAACTCGCCAATCCGGCGGGCCGATGGTTCGTCAAGCGCCTCACACGCCACTGCTATCGCGCCGCCGACTGCTTCCTGGCCAATTCCCACGAGATGGCCCAGGGCCTCGAAAAGCGGCTGGCCCTCGATCACAGCCGGATGCGTGTCATCCAGAATCCCATCGACGTGGCCAAGGTGGCGGCGCTGGCGCGAGAGCCGCTTCCGACGCCGCGGGATCGCCCGTTCATCGTCACCGCCGGGCGGCTGGAATACCAGAAGGGTCACGATCTTCTGCTGCGAGCGTTCGCCGCGAGCGAGGCGGCCAGGGATCTGGACCTCGTCATCCTCGGCAGCGGCACCCTGGAAGATCAGTTGAAACGCCAGGCGGCGGCGCTGGGCGTGGCCGACCGGGTAAGATTTCTCGGCTTCAGCGCCAATCCTTGGGCGTGGCTGTCCAAAGCGCGTCTGTTCGTTCTGCCCTCACGCTGGGAAGGCTTTCCCAGCATCGTCGCCGAGGCCCTGGCCTGCGGCGCGCCGGCGCTGGTCACCGCCTGCGATTTCGGCCCCGCCGAGGTGGTGGAACATGGGAGCAGCGGCTGGGTCGTCCCGCCCGAGGATGTCGGAGCCTTCGGCGCGGCCATGGATCATCTGCTGACCAATGAGGCTCTGAGAGCTTCGTTGTCCGCCCAGGGCCGCGAGCGCGCGGCGCTGTTCGACATCGACCGGATGGTGGAGGCTTACACCAGCCTCTTCATCGAACAGGCCGCCCTGGCCAACGCTCCCGCGCGCCGCCCGGTGGTCGCGCAACCCATTCAGGTGGAGGCGGAGGCTTAGGCTCTCAGTCGCTCGGCTTGGCCGTGGGCGGTCGGATCGTCCACATCCAGCCAGAAGCGATCGCCGATGTCGTAGGTGGAGGCTAGGCCCCGGGCGGCCAGGCGCGCCATGCCGGCCGAAATGCCGCCGCCGCCGCCCTCGGCCAGATCCTCGCGAATCGCCCTGATCAAAGCCTTGCTGGCCGAGAAGACGCCCGTGTCGAAGGCGTTGTAGGATTCAATGAGCTTGCCGATCTGTTCGATACGGCCACCCGCTCCGGTCAGCACTCGGGTCACGTCCTCGAGATCCACCAGGGGATTATCCAGCCGCCGATCGATGGCCAGCACCACCTCGTCGGTCGCCGCCGGGACCGACATCAGATCGGAGATGATCGTCGGATCGACCAGGTGATCGGCCATCATCAGCACGAAGCGTTCATCCAGGTGGGGTTCGGCCGCGGCGACGGAAACGCCGTTGGTCAGACGCCACGAAAGATTGCGCACGGTGACGATATCGATCCCGGTGCGTTCGGCGAGCCGGCCAAGAAAGGCTTCGAGACGTCCGCCCTCATATCCGGTGACCACCACGAACTGTTCGATCCCCGCCTGGCGCCCGGTCGTGATCACGCGTTCGATCAGTGAGGTCCCGCGCACGGGCGCCAGCGGTTTCGAGGGCGCGATCGGCCGAAGCCGAGTCCCCTCGCCCGCCGCGACAATCAGTCCTTGCACGGGAAAACCCTCACTGGGCGGCGACCTGCACTTCCGGGCCAATAAAGGCTTCGGTGAGCCGCATGGCCTCGTCGTCGGTGTACTGAACCGGCGGATGCTTGCAGAAGAAGGCGGAAGGGCCGATCAGGGCGCCGCCGTAGCCGCGATCCAGCGCCACCTTGCAGCAGCGGATAGCGTCGATGACCACGCCAGCCGAATTCGGTGAATCTTCCACCGACAGCCGCACCTCGATGTTCATCGGCACATTGCCGAACAGCGCGCCTTCCAGCCTGAGGAAACACAGCTTGTTGTCATTGAGCCACGGCACATAGTCGCTGGGGCCGACATGGATATTTTCATCGGCCAGGCGCTGGGCCATGACCGACTGAACCGCCTCGGTCTTGGAGATCTTCTTCGACATCAACCGGCCGCGATCCATCATGTTGAGGAAGTCGGTGTTGCCGCCGGTGTTGAGTTGATAGGTCCGGTCCATCCGCACCCCACGCTGGCGCATCAGGTTGGTCAGGGCGCGGTGGACGATGGTGGCGCCGAACTGAGCTTTCACATCATCGCCGATGATGGGTACGCCCCGGGCCTTGAAGCGCTCTTCCCACTCAGGATCGCTGGCGATGAACACCGGCATGCAGTTGACCACGCCGACACCCGCCTCCAGGGCGCATTCCATATAGAACCGCGTCGCGTCCTCGGAACCGACCGGCAGAAAGTTCACCAGAACCTCGGCGCCAGTGGACTTGAGGGCTTCGATGATCTTGGCCTTGTTGGCCTCGGGGGCCTTGGAGCGGACGAAGCTGCGGTCGGCGGGCATGCTTTCCATGTGATCGGCCATGCCGTCCAACACCGCGCCCATGCGCACCTTGACGCCCGAATCAGGCACCTCGGAGAACACCGTCGTGCAATTGGGCTTGGCGAAGATCGCCTGGGCCAGATCGACGCCAACCTTTCGGGCGTCGATATCAAAGGCCAGCACAAACTCGATGTCCGTAGGCTCGTAACCACCGAGGTCCCAGTGCATGAGACCGGCGGTGTTGTCATTGGCGGCCCTATAATAGGCGACACCTTGAACCAGTGAGCTCGCGCAATTGCCGACACCGACAATCGCCGCGCGAATTTTGGCCATGCATTTTCCCTTCGGGCATGAAATTTGCCATGAGGGCGGCCGCCCCCGAAACATTCAGGCTTATCGTTTGACGCGCGCCGTCACAAGACTGACATGCGCGAGGCGCCCTTGGAGTGAAAGCACGCGATGATGTCAACGGCTGGGCGCGAAATTGATGGCGCCGCAAGCGCGCCCGGACGCCCGAGCGAGATCGAGGATCCGACGAATCGGTGGTTGATCCACCCCCTTTCCCGCGTTCTGGTCGATCGTCTAGTCCACACGCCGATCACGCCAAACCAGGTGTCGGTGGCGGGCTTTCTCGTCGGCGCCGCCGGCGCGATGGCCTATGTGAAGCTCAGCTGGCCGTGGTCGGCCTTGATTGGATTGGCTTTCTGGATCGCCTGGCATGTGCTGGACGGGGCCGACGGCGACCTCGCCCGACGAACGGGCCGGGCCTCTCCCCTGGGCGAATTGATCGACGGCGTGTGCGATCACGCCAGCCAGGTGGTGCTCTATGTCGCCTTCGCCCTGGTGCTCCAGCGCGCGATGGGCGCCGGGGCCTGGTGGCTGGCGTCGGCGGCGGGCGCTTCGCATTTCGCCCAGGCCAACGCCTACGAATCGGGGCGAAAGACCTATCGCCGCTGGGTCTATGGCGCGGCCTGGATGCGCCAGACCGGCAGCGGCGAGGGGCTGGGTGGCCTGCTCGGCGGCCTCTATCTGGGCGTTTCGGCCCTGCTGAGCCCCGGCGAATCAGAGGTCGAGGCCGCCATGGAGCGACGCCTTTCGGCGGGAGGGCCGCAAGCGAAAGAGGTGCGCGCGCTGTATCGCCAGCTATTCGCGCCGCTGGTGAAGCTCAGCGGCGTGCTGGGCGGCAATTCTCGAACTGTCGTCGCGTTTTTGAGCGTGCTGGCGGGGAAGCCCGCCTGGTTCTTCTGGTTCGAACTGACCGTTCTCAACGTCGCGCTGGTTTTGCTCTTGGTGCGGCGGGCGCGGCTCAACGCGGCGTTCGTGGGCCGTCTTGGCGCCGTATCGTATCAGGCCGCGACGGCGCCGAACTGAAGCTTGGCCAGTCGCGCGTAGAGGCCGCCCTTGGCCAGCAATTCGGCGTGCCGGCCCATCTCCATCACCCGGCCGGCGTCCATGACCACGATCCGGTCAGCCTCGAGCACGGTCGCCAGCCGGTGAGCGATCACCAGGGTGGTGCGGCCCTCCATCGCCTCGTGCAGGGCGCGCTGAACCAGCCGTTCGTTCTCGGCGTCCAGAGCGCTGGTCGCTTCGTCCAGCAACAGGATCGGCGCGCCGCGGACCAGGGCGCGGGCGATGGCGATTCGCTGTCGCTGGCCGCCGGAAAGAGTCTTGGCCCGCTCGCCCATCAGGGTGCCGAAACCCTGGGGCAGGGCGGCGAGGAACTCCTCGGCCTGGGCGGCGCGGGCGGCGGCGCGAATCTCGACCATGGAGGCGCCCTGGCGGCCAAAGGCGATGTTGTCCGAAGCCGAGGACGAAAACAGCGGCGCGTCCTGGGCGACCAGCGCCACCTGCTCGCGCGCCACGCGCGGATCGGCGGCGCGAAGATCGACGCCGTCGATTTTCACCACGCCTTTGTCGGGGTCGTAGAAGCGCAGCAGAAGGCGGAAGACCGTGCTCTTGCCCGACCCCGAAGGCCCCACGAGGGCGACGCGCTCGCCGGGTTTCACCTCAAGGGAAAAGCCATTGAGGGCCAGCCGGTCGCGCCGCGCGGGATAGGCGAAGGAGACCTGATCGAAGCTTACCGCGCCACGCGCCGGGACCGGGAAGGCCATGGGCGTCGCCGGCGCCGCGATCGCCGGCTTGGTGTCGAGAATCACGGCGATGCGCTCGGCCGCGCCCGAGGCTTTCTGGATCTGGCTCCAGACCTCGGAAAGATCGCGCAGGGCCGATGCGGCGACCATGGCCAGGATCAATAATTGTAACAGATTCCCCGGCGTCATCGACTTCTGGACGATCACGGCCACGGCGCACTGGAAGAGCAGGATCAGCATGCCCGCGAAAATGAGCGTGATCATCAGGCCCGACATCAGGCCGCTGGCTCGAAGCTGGGCGCGAGAGGCGTCGAAGGCGCTTTCGATCGCCTGGTTGAACCGCGCGGCCACGGCGTCCTCCTGAACGAACGCCTGGACCGTATCGAGCGCCTCGAGGCCTTCGCCGGCATAGCCGATGGCGCCGGCGAAGCGATCCTGCGCCCTGACCGACAGCCGCTGCATGCGCCGGCCCATCAGAAAGAGCGGTGTCAGGAGCACGGGGATCAGCACCAGGATCAGGCCGGTGATGTTGGGGCTCACCAGCACCATCATCCCCAGGGCGCCGGCCAGCGTGAGCAGATTGCGCAAGGCGCCGGGAATGATCGCGCCCACCGTGTTCTCGACGATCGTCATGTCGGTGGTCATGCGCGAGAGCACCTCGCCGGTCTTCAACTCGAGGAAATGCGCCAAATCGAGGCTGAGAACGTGGCGGAACACCTGCTCGCGCAGGTCGGCGATGATCCGCTCGCCGAGCTTGTAGGTGAAGTAGAGCCGAAGGCCGGTGGTCACCGCCAGCACCCCGGCGGCGAGGCTGAGCCATAGAAAGACATGTTCCAGCGCCTCACGGCTATGTAGCCGGAAACCCTGGTCGATCACCATGCGCACGCCGGCGGTGAGCGCCAGCAGCGAGCCGGTGGAGAGCAGAAGGAAAGTCAGGCCAAGGACCGCGTCGAGCCAATGTGCGGCCAGCAACGGCGCCAGCCTGGTGAGCGGGCGTATGTCCTTGCCCGCGTCGCGGCCAAGAGCGTCGGCATGCAGCGCATTCTTCACCAGCGCGCCAAGATCGGGACGACCGGCGCCCCCCGCTCTGCTTCCGCTCCCCTCGCTCATCGCCGCCTCGTGTTCGTCGCCCCGCTCGACGCGCGACACCTTTATCGACTATCAGGCGCGCGCGCATCGTCGATAATGACGCGCTGGCGCCACTCATGCCATGGTGGCGCGAAATCATCACCGATCGGAAGATTCGCATTGGACCAAATCTCTTGACGCCGACGCCCACCGCGCCCGATCGGGCCGCGCGCCTCGGCGACTTCGCAACCATCGGTGACGCCCTCGATTACGCCGCCGCTCAGCCGACCGGCGTCAATATCCACTCCGCCCGCGGCGAACTGATCGAGGTGCTGCCCTACCGCGTGCTGCGCGAGCAGGCCCTGGAGCTGGCCAGGCGGCTTATCGCCATGGGCCTGACGCCAGGCGATCGCGTGGCCCTGGCGGCCGACAGCGACGGCGATTTCCTGCGCGCCTTTTTTGCCTGTCAGTACGCCGGCCTCGTGCCCGCGCCCACGCCGTTGCCGGCCCCGCTCGGCGGCAAGGACGCCTATGTCGCCCATATCCGCCGAATGCTGATGTCGGCCGGCGCGCGCGCCGCTTTCTGCCCGCCAACCCTGGCGGCCTGGTTTCAGGAGGCGGCCGAAGGCTTGGATCTGACGGCGGTGGGGGTGATGGCCGATCTACTGCCGAGGGCCCGCGCCGCCCTTCCCGCCCCCGATCCCTCCGGCCTTTGCTACCTACAGTTTTCTTCGGGCAGCACCCGCTTTCCCATGGGCGTGGCCGTGACCCAGAGCGCACTGATGGCCAATATCGTCGGCATCGGCCGAGATGGGCTGGCGGTCACGCCCGCCGACCGCACCGTCACTTGGCTGCCGCTCTATCACGACATGGGTCTGGTCGGCATGCTGCTCACCAGTCTCGCGTTTCAAGTCTCCATCGACATTCTGCCGACCAGCGCCTTCGTGCGGCGGCCGGGTTTGTGGCTCGATCTGATCTCGGCCAGACGCGGCAGCATCACCTATGCGCCCACCTTCGGCTACGATCTAGCGGCCCGCCGAGCCGGGGCCGCCGCGGCCGACCTGGATCTTTCGTCCTGGCGCATCGCCGGTCTCGGAGGCGACATGATCCGCCCCGAACCTCTGCGCGCTTTCACCGAAGCCTACGCCGCCGCCGGCTTCGATCCCCGCGCCTTCGTCGCCAGCTATGGCATGGCCGAAGCGACGCTGGCGCTCACCCTGACCCCGGTCGGCCAGGGGCTGCGCACCGATATCGCCGATGTGGACAGGCTGGAGAAGGCCGAGATCGCCGAACCGCCGAAGACCGGTGGGCGGGCCAGGGAGTTCGCTCTGTGCGGCGAAGTGCTGGCCGGCCACCAGATCGAGGTGCGCGGGCCTTCCGGCGCCCGTCTGGGCGAGCGGCGGGTCGGGCGGATTTTCGCCAGGGGGCCCAGCCTGATGAAGACCTATTTCGGCGAGCCGGCCGAGACCGCCAAGGTGCTCTCCAAGGACGGCTGGCTCGATACCGGCGATCTCGGCTACCGGCTCGATGGCCAGATCGTGATCACCGGGCGGGCCAAGGACCTGATCATCGTCCATGGCCGCAATGTCTGGCCCCAGGATCTGGAGTGGACGGCCGAGACCGAGATCGACACCCTGCGCAGCGGCGATGTGGCGGTCTTTTCGGTGCTGGGCGATGACGCCGAAGGGGCCGAAGAGCGTGTGGTGGCCCTCGTCCAATGCCGTACCCGTGATCAGGCGGCGCGCGAGGCGTTGCGGTCCACGACCGCCGGGCTGATGCGCGCCCGCCACGGGCTGGAAGTGAACGTGGTGCTCACCGCTCCCCACAGCCTGCCGCAAACCTCATCCGGCAAGCTTAGCCGCTCGCGGGCCAAGGCCCTCTACCTCTCCGGCGCTCTGGAAACCGCGGCTCAGACCGTCGCGGTTTGAGCATGGCCGGCCCGCTCGCCGCGGTCACCGGCGCGACCGGATTTCTGGGCGCCCGGCTGACCACCGCCTTGCTGGCCAAGGGCTGGCGCGTCCGCGCCCTGGTTCGCCGGACCCCTGATCCCGCCCGCTTGCCGCCGTCCGAAAGGCTCGATCTGGTCAGGGGCGATCTTGCCGATCTCGCGGCGCTCAAAGCGCTCACGAACGGCGCCGACGTGACCCTCCATTGCGCTGGCCTGATCAAGGCTCGGCGGCGCGCCGATTTCTTCGCGGTCAATCGCGACGGCGCCCGGACCATCGCATCGGCGGTGGGGGCGGGCCGTCTGGTGCTGATTTCGAGCCTTGCCGCGCGGGAGCCGCGGCTCTCCGACTACGCCGCCAGCAAGCGGGCCGGCGAAGACGCCGCCCGGGAGGCGAGCCGCGGACGTCTTACGATCGTGCGCCCCCCGGCGATCTATGGCCCCGGGGATTTTGAGACACTCGCCCTATTCAAGCTGGCGGGGCGCTCGCCCATCCTCCCGCTGCCCGGAGGCCCGGCGGCGCGCCTGGCGGTGGCGCATGTGGATGACGTGGTTGACACCATACTGGCTCTCATCCCCAGCGAGGCGCCGCCAGGTCCCTTCGCGGTCGGCGGCGATCGGCCGGAGGGTTACGCATGGCGGGAGATTTTCGCCGCCGCCGCCGCCGCCATGGATCGGCGTCCCGCTTTCGTGACCCTCCCCGCCTGGTTCACCAGAACCGCGGCGTCGGCGTCATGGGCGGTGGGCCAGCTCACCGGCGCGGCGGTGATTTTCACACCAGGCAAGGCGCGCGAGGTTCTCCATCCCGACTGGTCGGTGGCTCCCGGCGAACAGGCGCCGGGCGTGCCGAAGGCCAAGTTCAATATCCAGGACGGCTTCGCCGAGACGGTCGCCTGGTATCGGGTTCATGGCTGGCTGAACTGACAAGGCGGCGGCGGCCGCTTGCCTTGGATCGAGGCAGTCCGCTAAGCCCAAGGTCCTGGGGACCCGGCCGGTTGAAGCGACCGTCGCAATGCTGATACGTTGGCCAAGGATTCTTTCGAAAAGGCGGAACGGCAGACAGGCGGCATGCGGCAAACCCCTCAATTGGCTCTTGTGGAGAACAAGGTGGACGCATCCGAGAAATCCGTTCGCGACGATATTTCCTCGATCTTCGAACAGGTGCTGGGCCACCCGGTCAAAATCACCGACGGCACCGACATCGTCGAGGATCTCGGTATGGACTCTCTGGGGGTGATGAATTTCGTCATGGCGATCGAGGACTTCTATGATATCTCCATCCCCCTCGATCGGATCGCCCAGATTCAGACGGTTGGCGATTTGATCCACGCGGTCGATGACCTGCGCAGCGGAAACCCATCATGACGATACTGGCCAAACACTCAGCCCAATGGCTCGTCTATAAGGCGCTGCGCGAACACGACGTGAATGTGAAGATCGATAGCGTGCTCTCGCCGACCGAGGGCCTGATCCATGGCCGCAAGACCATCCTTCTGGGCACCAACAACTATCTGGGCCTGACCTTCGACCCGGACTGCATCGAAAAGGCCGTGGACGCCACCCGCCGCCAGGGCACCGGCACCACCGGCTCGCGCATGGCCAACGGCAACTATGACGGCCACAACAAGCTCGAGGAGGCGGTGGCGAAATTCTATGGCCGCGAGCACGCCATGGTGTTCAGCACCGGCTATCAGGCCAATCTCGGCGTCCTTTCCACCCTTGTCGGACGCGGCGACCATCTGATGCTCGACGCCGACAGCCACGCCAGCATCTATGACGGCTCGCGCCTGGGCGGCGCCGAGGTGATCCGTTTCCGCCACAACAGCCCCGACGATCTCTACAAGCGACTGCGCCGCCTCGAAGGCGCGCCCGGCGACCGGCTGATCGTGGTGGAGGGCATCTATTCGATGCTCGGCGACACCTCGCCGTTGAAGGAGATCGCTGCGGTCAAGCGCGAGACGGGCGCCTATCTTCTGGTCGACGAGGCCCACTCCATGGGCGTTCTGGGCGAGACCGGCCGAGGCCTGGCCGAAGCCGCCGGGGTCGAGGCCGACGTCGACTTCATCGTCGGCACCTTTTCCAAGAGCCTGGGCAGCGTCGGCGGTTTCTGCGTCTCCGACAGTCCCGATTTCGACGTCCTGCGGATGATCTGCCGGCCCTACATGTTCACCGCCTCCCTGCCCCCCGGCGTGGTGGCCTCGACCCTCGAGGCTCTGATCAAGCTTCAGGCCGAACCGGAATTGCGCGCCAATCTGATCCGCAACGCCCACCACCTTTACGATGGCCTCGGGGCCATGGGCTTTCAGACCGGACCGGAGGTCAATCCGATCGTCGCCGTGGCCATGCCGGACCGCGAGACGGCGGTGATGGCCTGGAAGATGCTGCTTGAAGCGGGCGTCTATCTAAACCTCGCCATCCCGCCGGCCACGCCCACCAGCGTATGCCTGCTGCGGACCAGCGTCAGCGCCGCCCACACGCCTCAGCAGATCGACACCGTGCTCGACATCTTCGCCCATGTGGGCCGGCAGTTGGGACTGCTCTCGGCGGATCGCCGCCGCGCCGGCGGCGCCGTCTAGTGTGGCGCGCCTGAAATTCGCACGCTTTCGCCGAGGCGTTCGGCGAATTTCAGATCGAGGACGTTAGAAGCGTGAGTTCCCTGGCGCTGGCCGCCCCGATTTCCCACAAGACCACCTGGCGGCCGTCGATCCTCGACAGCTACATTTTGCGCATGCTGCTCATGCCGGCGCTGGCCGTGCTTGGCGTGACCCTGGTCGCCTTCCTCCTCGAACAGACCTTGCGCCTGATCGACCAGCTTGAGGCCAACGGGGCCCGGATGGGCTACCTCTTCGGCCTGGTCACCAATCTGATCCCCTATCAGCTCGGCCTCGCCCTGCCCGCCTCGTTCTGCGTGGCCATGTTTATCGTCATCGCCAGACTCGGCGATGACAGCGAGCTGGACGCCATCCTCGCCGGCGGCGTGTCGTTCGAAAGGATCGCCGCGCCCCTGGTGTTCGTCGGCGTCCTGTTGGGCGTTTTCAGCCTTCTGCTGGTGGGCTATCTGCAGCCCTACAGCCGGTTCGGCTACCGCGCCGTGCTCAACGCGGCCACGGACGCCGGCTGGACCGCCAGGCTCGATCCCCAGGTGTTCATCCACGCCGGGCCTGATTTCACCATTTCCGCCGACGAGGCCGACGCCACCGGTCGCCGGCTCAAGGGCGTCTTCATTCGCCGAAAATCGGCCGATGGCGAAACCATTGTCACCGCCGACAGCGGCGCCTTGTCGCTTCGCGGCGACGGCAAGACCACCGACCTTGCCCTGGGCAGCGGCCTGATCCTCTCCGACGGCCCCAAGGATACGGCGCGGTTGCTCCGGTTCGGCGACTTCGCCGACCATGAGATCCTGAACAGCGGCGCGACCCTGGCGCCGCGCGGCGGCGACGAACAGGAGCTGACGTTTCCCGAACTGGTTTCGGAGATGAACCGGCCCGACGCCCTGATTCCCAAGCGCGTGTTGCAGGCCGAGCTCTATTCGAGGCTGGCCAGGTCTCTGGCGATCCCGTTCATTCCGTTTCTCGCCATGCCCCTGGCGATGGCGGTCAAGCGCGGGCGCCGGGCGCCGGGAATGATCATCGCCGCGGTGATCCTGGTGGCGTTCCACCATGGCATCACCCTGGCCAAGAGCTTCGCCGACACCGGCCAGGTCGATCCGCTCCTGGCGATCGGCGGTCTCTACCTCGCCATGGTCGGGGTGACGCTCTGGCTGTTTTTCTCCAGCCGCCGGCGGCCGGGCGAGACGCCCCTCACCGGGCTTTTCATGCGGCTGGACGCCCTTTTCGATCGCCGGCCAAGCGCCACGCCCACGGCCATGCGCACGAGCGGCGCGCTCAGCCTTTCGGCCTATCTCACCCGGATCATGGCCGTGCGCACGGCGGCGGCGGCGGCGGCGCTCATGGGTCTCCTGCAGCTCATCGACCTCTTGGAGCGCACCAGCGACATCCTCGCCCGGGGCGGACCGATCGAGATCCTGCGCTACATGGCTCTGCGCCTGCCCTACCTGTTCCAGGAGGTGGCGCCGTTCGCGGTGTTGGCCGGCGCCCTCTTCACCTTCAGCCAGCTGGCGCGCAACAGCGAGCTGGTGGTCATGCGGATCAGCGGCCTTTCGCTCTTCCAGATCTTTCGACGTACTCTGCCGGTGGCCCTGGCCGTGGCGGCGCTCGATCTTGTCGTCACCGACCAGGTCACGCCCAGGGCCGAACAGGCGCTGGCCACCTGGTGGTCCGCCACCGCGCCGGGACCGGCGCCCAAGGCGGCGGCGCCCCGCTGGTTCCGGATCGACGGCGATGTGGTCATGGTCAAGTCGGCCAGCCCGGACGGCAAGCTCCTGCGCGGCGTGTCGGTCTACCAGCGCGACGACCATGACGCTCTGGTGCGGCGCATGACCGCCGGCAGCGCCGCCTGGGACGGCCGCCACTGGGGCCTGCGCGACGGCGCGGTCACCGATCTTCATCAGGCGAGCGCCGACACCATGACGGTCGGATCGATGGACTGGCCGACCACCTTGCGCCCCAGCGACGCCGCCCATCTGTTCGCCGGCTCCTATGAGATCACCTCCGGGGCCGCCTATCGGTCCCTGTTCGGCAAGGGGCCGGTCGACAAGGCGCCCAGCGAATTCAAGACGCGGCTCTATCGCACCCTGGCCCAGGGTCTGGCGCCGATCATCATGCTGTTGCTGGCCCTGCCCACCGCTCTTGGCCATACGCGCAGCAATCGCACCGTGCCGGTGGTGTTCGGCCTCGGCTGCGGGCTTCTCTATCTGGTGGCCGACGGCGTCCTCACCGCCATGGGTCAGGCCGGCGTGCTGCCGCCCTTGGCCGCGGCCTGGGGCGCGCCGGTGGCGTTCGCGGCCGGCGCGGTCACCATCCTGCTCTACGCGGAGGGATAATCATGCCGGTCGAGATCGTTCCGGTCGCCAACGACGCCGAGCTTGAGCGTTTCATTCGCGTGCCGATGACGCTCAATGCGTCCGATCCCAACTGGGTCGCGCCGCTGATGTTCGAGCGCCGCGAAGCGCTCTCGCCCAAGCACAATCCATTCTTCGACCACGCGCAGGTCCAGTTCTGGCTGGCGCGCAAGGACGGCCGCGACGTCGGCCGGATCAGCGCCCAGATCGACGCCCTGGCCAAGACCGATCCGGAGGCGCCGGCCGGCCACTTCGGCCTGATCGCCGCCGAGAACGACCCGGAGATCTTCGCCGCCCTGCTTTCCACCGCCGAGGCCTGGCTGCGCGAACGCGGCCGCAAGCAGATTCTCGGGCCGTTCAACCTCTCAATCAACGAGGAGGTCGGCCTGCTGATCGACGGTTTCGATACGCCGCCGATGCTGATGATGGGTCATGACCCGCGCTACGCCGGCGCCCGGATCGAGGAGCAGGGCTACGCCAAGGCCAAGGATGTCTACGCCTATATCTCCGGCGTGCCGGTCTTTCCGCGCGCGGTGGAGCGGCGCTTGAGCAAGCCGCTGCCGGCGGGCATGAGCGTGCGCCCGGTGCGGATGAAGGAATTCGACGCCGAGGTGCGCACCCTGGTGGGCGTCCTGAACGACGCCTGGGCCAACAACTGGGGAGCGGCGCCGGTCACCGAGGCGGAGACCAAGCAGGTGGGCGAATCCCTGCGCCTGATCCTGCATCCCAAGCTGATCTGGTTCGTCGAGATCGACGGCGAGACGGCCGGCTTCGGCGTGCTCCTGCCCAACCTCAACGACGCCATCCACGATCTGGGCGGCCGGCTCGCGCCCTTCGGATGGGCCAAGCTGCTTTGGCGGCTCAAGGTGCGCGGGGTGAAGCGCGGGCGGGTGCCGCTGATGGGGATCAAGCGCAAGTTCGCCCGCGACCCTCGCGGGGCCTTCGCCCCGTTCCTGATCCTCGACGCCTTCCGGCGAGAGGCGCCGAAGCTTGGCATCACCGAGGCGGAATATTCCTGGATCCTGGAGGACAACATGCCCATGCGGCATATCCTCGAGGGCTTTGGCGCGCACATCTACAAGACCTACCGAATCTACGGGAAAAGCCTGGCCGCCGCGCCGGTTTCCCCGGCGCCGTGAGCCTCGATCGAATGACGCAAGGCCCGCTCGCCTCGGTCGAGACCATCATCGAGGGCTTGGCGGGGGTCGGCTATATCGCCTCGCGGCGCATCGCCACGGCGCTCTACATGGCCGCCCATCTGCAAAAGCCGGTGCTGGTGGAGGGCATGGCCGGCGTGGGCAAGACCGAACTGGCGCTTTGCGCCGCCGCCTTGCTCGGCCTGCCCCTGATCCGGCTGCAATGCTACGAGGGCCTCGATGAATCCAAGGCCCTCTATGAGTGGAAATACGGCAAACAGCTTCTCTACACCCAGATCCTGAAGGACCACATGGGCCAGGCCCTGATCGGGGCGCCGGATCTGGCCACGGCCATGGAACGGCTGCATGGCGCGGGCGATCTCTTTTTCTCCGAACCGTTCCTCGAACCTCGGCCGTTGCTCCAGGCCCTGCGCGAGCCGGGCGGCGCGGTGCTGCTGATCGATGAGATCGACAAGAGCGACGAGGCCTTCGAGGCCTTTCTGCTGGAGACCCTGTCGGCCTTCCAGGTCTCGATCCCGGAGCTGGGGGTGATCAAGGCGGAGACGCCGCCGGTGGTGTTCCTGACCTCCAACAATGTCCGCGACCTCGGCGACGCCCTCAAGCGCCGCTGCCTGCACCTGCACATCCCCTTGCCCGATCAGGCGCTGGAAGAGCGCATCGTGGCCGCCCGCGCGCCGGGGGTGGAGGCGCGTCTGCGCGCCGATCTGGTGGCCTTCGTCCAGACCTTGCGGACCCTGGATCTGCGCAAGCCGCCGTCGATCAGCGAGACCGTCGACTGGGCGCGGGCGCTGATTCTGTTGCACGCCCAGGCCCTGGACGCCGCCCTGGTGCGCGAGACGCTCAATTTGCTGCTGAAGTTCGAGCAGGACGTCGCAGCCGTGGAGCCCCGGATCGCCGAGTTCCTGGCGCATCCGCCCGCCACCGCCTTGGCCAGGTGAGCCAGGAGGCCGCCCTGGCCCCCGAACCGGCGGGGCGGACCCTGGAGCGGTTTCTCCAGGCGCTTCGGGCGGTCGATGTGCGGGTCTCGCCGGCCGAGGCCATCGACGCCCATCGCGCGGCCGCCGAGGTGGGCTACGCCGATCGCGGCCTGCTGAAGGATGCGCTCTGCGTCACCCTGGCCAAGACCGCCGAGGAGACGGGCCGGTTCGACGCCTGTTTCGACACCTTCTTCACCCGCGCGGAATTCGCCGGGACGCCACCGGCCGGGACGCCGTCGCCGGCCGGCGATCCGGACGCCTCCCTGGCCGACATGCTGCTGGCGGGCGACCAGGCCGGCCTCGCCCAGGCGATGGAGCGGGCGGCGGCCCGGGCCGGCGCGGAGTCCATCCAGCTCAACACCCAGCGCGCCCTGATGAGCCGGCGCATCCTCGACGGCATGGGCCTTCGCCAACTGGAGGCGACGATCGGCGCCCTGCGCGCCGACGGCGGCGAACGCGACGAGGCCCTGGCCGAACGCCTTGGCCTGGCGCGCGCCGCCCTCTTCGAGGAAGCGGGCCGCTTCGTCGATCGCCAGGCGAGGCTTTACGCCAGCGAGACCGGCCGGCGCCTGCGCGAGCAGATCCTCTCGGCCGAGAAACTCACCGCCATCGAGCCGCACGATATCCGCGCCATGGAAACCCTGGTGCGCAAGATGGCCAGGCGCCTGGCCACCCGCTACGCCCGCAAGCGCCACAAGGCCAAAAAGGGCAAGCTCGACGTCCGCCGCACCCTGCGCCGCAACATCGGCCACGACGGCGTCCCCTTCGAGTTGGTCTGGAAGACCAAGACCCTGCACAAGCCCAAGATCGTGGTCATCTGCGATGTGTCGCGCTCGGTGGCGGCGGCCGCGCGGTTCCTGCTGCTCTTCCTGCATTGCCTCAACGAGGTGGTCGAGCGCCTCGACGCCTTCGCGTTTTCCGACCGGCTGGTGAGGGTGAACGACCTCCTCGACGAGGAGACCGTGGACGACGCCATACCCCTGATCCTCGCCCGCGTCGGCCTTCGGCCCACCGACTATGGCCACGCCCTCGAAGACTTCATGGCCGCGCACGGCGATCGGCTGGACCGGCGCACCACCGTGATCATCCTGGGCGACGGCCGCTCCAACTACGCCGATCCCCGGCTCGATCTGATGCGGCGGGTGAGCGAGGGATCGCGCGCGGTGGTTTGGCTCAACCCTGAGCCGGAAACCTATTGGAACCAGGGCGATTCCAAAATGGCCGACTACAGCCGCTTCTGCCACGTCGCCAAGACCTGCAATACGCTGAAGCAGCTCGAGCGCATCATCGAGGACGTTCTCAGAGCCTATCTGCCGCGATGACGCTCTCCTCCCCCATTGGGGGAGGGGGACCCCGAAGGGGTGGAGGGGGCTCCAGCTTGGCTGAAGCGCCCGCGCCAGGCTGGAGCCCCCTTCCCCGGCTTCGCCGGGACTTCCCCCAAAGGGGGAAGAGAAAGAACGCCCCGCCTTGACCTCCCGGTACGCCTGGATCGATGTTGGAAGCAGGAAAGCGGGAGGACGGCATGCAGCTACAGTGGCGCGGGATCATCGGTGGCGTTCTGGCGGCCGCGGCCCTCCATGCCGCCGCCGAGCCGGTGAAGGTGCGCATCGACCAGGGCGTGCTGGTGGGAACCAGCGACGGCAAGGCCGATGTCTTCAAGGGCATTCCTTATGTCGCCGCGCCGGTGGGCGATCTGCGCTGGGCGCCGCCAAAGCCTGGCCCCACCTGGAAAGGCGAGCGGGCCGCCGACGCCTATGGCCCGATCTGTCCGCAGAAGGTGAACGCCAATGGCACGCCCAACGAGGGCGGCGCTTCCGGCGCCACGAGCGAGGATTGCCTGTTCCTGAACCTTTGGGCGCCGGCGGGAGCCAGGAAGGCCCCGGTGATGGTCTGGCTGCACGGCGGCGGCAACGCCCTGGGGGCCGGGTCGCTCGGCGCCTATGACGGCTCGGCCTTCGTGCGCGATGGCGTTATTCTGGTGACACTCAACTATCGACTGGGCAGCCTCGGTTTCTTCGCCCATCCGGCCCTGACCAAGGCGGCCGGCCCCGATGAACCCCTGATCAGCTATGGCCTGATGGACCAGGTCGCCGCCCTGGAGTGGGTGAAGCGCAACATCGCGGCCTTCGGCGGCGATCCGGCCAATGTGACCCTGTTCGGAGAGTCGGCCGGCGGGGCGGACACCCTGGCGCTCATGACGGCGCCATCGGCGAGGGGCCTCTTCGCCAAGGCCATCGTCGAATCCGGCGGCGGCTGGTCGCCGCCGATCTCGCTGGCCAAGATGGAGGCGGCCGGAACGGCCACGGCCCAAAAGTCCGGCGCCCCGGCCGACGCCACCCTGGCTCAGATCAGAGCGCTGCCGGTGGCCGCCCTGGTGGCCAATGCGCCACAGGGCATGGGAACGGGCGTCGATGGACGCTTTCTGAAGGAAACCCCTACCCAGGCCTTTGCCGCCGGACGCGCCGCCAAGGTCCCCCTGATCATCGGCTCCAACAGCTATGAGGCCTCGCTGATCACAATCTTCAAGATCCCGCCCGCTGTGGCCCTGGCTATGATGCCGGCCGGGGCCAAGAGCGCCTACGCCGATCTGCCCACCGATCAGGCCAAGGTCGATGCCATGTTCACCGACGCCTTCATGGGCGCCCCGGCTCGCTGGATCGCGGGCCAAGCCTCGGGCGGACCTTCCTGGCTCTACTATTTCTCCTATGTCCTGGAGGCGCGGCAGGGCAAGACGCCCGGCGCCGGCCACGCCACCGAGATCCCTTATGTGTTCGACAGCTGGGACAAGGTCGGGCCCTTCTTCGGCGGTTTGCCGGTGACCGACGCCGACAAGGCCGTGGTGGCGGCCATGCACGGCTGCTGGATCAGCTTTGCCAAGACCAGCACGCCGGTGTGTCCCGGCGCCCCGGCGTGGCCGGCCTATACGGCGGCCAGCGACACCCTGATGGAGTTCGGCCCCGCGCCGCCCGTGCTGCGCAAGGATTTCCGCAAGACCCAGCTCGACGCCCAGCAGGCCGCTGTTCTGCCCACCCTCGATCTTGGCCACTGAGACGGAAAGCCACGTCTTCGCGCCCTGGCTGGAGCGCTGGCGCCTGACGCCGGACGGCGAGAGCTTCACCACAACCTTCGGCTCGCACTTGCTGCCGGTGCGGAGCGACGGCGCCCCGGCCATGCTCAAGATCGCCTCCAGCGAAGAGGAGCGGGCCGGCGCCCGGCTGATGGCCTGGTATGGCGGCGAGGGGGCGGCCAGGGTGCTGGCCATCGAGCACGAGGCCCTGTTGCTTGAGCGGGTGATCGGCCCCCGATCGCTCACCGACATGGCGCGCGGCGGGGAGGACGACGAGGCGACCCGCGTACTCTGCGCGGCCATCGGCCGGCTGCAGGCCGCCAGGGCCGCGCCGCCGCCGGCGACCCTGCGCCCTCTGCCCGTCTGGTTCGCCGCCCTTGGTCCAGGGGCGAAACGGCATGGCGGGATCCTCGTCCGTTCGGCGGAGGTCGCCCAGGCTCTCCTGGCCTCGCCGCGGGACGAGCGCGTCCTGCACGGCGACGCGCACCACGCCAATGTGCTCGATGGCGGCCCGCGCGGCTGGCTGGCCATCGACCCCAAGGGCCTGATCGGCGAGCGCGGCTATGACTACGCCAACATCCTCTGCAATCCCGATATCGAGACCGCCGCGGCGCCCGGGCGGCTGGCGCGGCAGGCGGAGATCATCGCCAAGGCGGCCGGCCTGGATCGCGAGCGCCTGCTGCGCTGGGTGCTGGCCTACGCCGGCCTCTCGGCCGCCTGGACCCTGGACGGCGGCGGCGACGCCTCGCCGGCGCTTTTGATCGCCAGGATCGCGGCCGGCGAGCTGGGGCTGGAAATCTCGTGAGGCCCACCCTCCACCCACGTCATCCCGGCGCTCCGGCCTGCGAGAGGGCAGGCCTGCGGCCGGGATGACGCAGGTGTTGGGAGTTCTTACCGCCTAAACCGTCGGTCCCACCAGCAGGCTCACCAGCCAGCCGGCGAGCGCCGGCAGCAAGAACCGCTGCGCCCCGCTGATGATCACGATGAGGATCACCGGCGTCAGATCCAGTCCGCCGATCGGCGGGATGATCTTGCGAAACGGCGCCAGCAGGGGCGAGGTCACCCGATCGAGGAACCGGACCACGCGATAGGCGGTGGGGTTGCGCAGATTGATGATGTCGAAGGCGATGAGCCAGCTGACCACCGCATTGATGATCACGATCCACACGATCGCCGAGAGCAGGGCGTCGATCACGAAAAAGATGAAATTGAGGATCGCCAGCATCGCTCGCCCGCCGTTGGTGTGGCCGCTTCGTATCGGCGCCGGCCGGGGGTGGCAAGGCGGGGCGGAATCCTTGACACCGACGCCCCCCGCCTTCTATGTCGCGCCCTTCCTCCGCCGGGAGGGGCCGTAGCTCAGATGGTAGAGCGCCTCGTTCGCAATGAGGAGGTCAGGGGTTCGATTCCCCTCGGCTCCACCAGGCCGGTGGGAAGGTGAACCCAGACAATCGGATAGAAAAAGCCCACGCGGATTGAGCGCGGCGCTGCTACGCGGAGCTGCTACGCAAATGTATTCGATCTACGCGGACAACGTCCTGATTGGGCACTCAGCGCTTGAGAGCGGTGACCCTCCAATGGGAGTCGCCAGCGGGGTCTTTGAACCGACCCCGATGTTCTCGCAACTGGGCACAGCGGGAGCTCCCGCGGTTGATGGTGCGGGGCGGCCGATCCCTGACATGCTGACGTGGCAAGGGTTGTCCGCCAGGACGCCGGCTGGCGCCGATTTGGAGTGCCAGGCAGGAGTTTCGATCCTTGGACACTGCCCTGCTGGCTCGCCGTGGCTCTTGGAGGTGGCTTGCGTCGGTATCCCCTACCCACTCTACGAAGAGCTCTTTCCCGAACACGTCAAAGCCTACCGCAACGCTTTCCGCTAGCCGCCATGCGAGAACCGATGAGCGACCCCTCGGACGGCCTCCATACCGAATCGGTCCTTCGTGCTCATCTTTGGCGGATCGTCATCCATGAAATCCCGCGGTCGCTGGCGCCAGCTGATGCCGACCAGGCGATCTCTACGCCGGCCGGTCAGGTCCACTCGTAATTCTTGCCGTTGAATGACCGGGCGGCCAGGTCGATCTCGCCTTCCGACCAGATGGCCCCGCCGTCCGAAAGGTGCAGCAGGCAGGTGGTCTTCCAGCGATGCACCCCATTGCTCTCGTAGCCGCCGGTTCCCTGGCCGGTCACGCCGACGCCGGACTCTGGAAAGGCCGCGCCGATATAGCTGAATGTGCCGCTGGCGCCCCCGACGAAGGTTCCGGTGCCGCCGAAGGTTCCAAAGCCGGCGGCGGTTCCCTCGTAATTGGCCTGGACCAGAACGCTGCCCGCCGGTCCGGGCAGATAGGTCACGGAGGTCGTGGTCGCGGTGAAGTCGCCGATGAGCTTGCCTTTTGCCATGGTGTTGTCTCCCTTGAAGCCCTGCTTTGTGTGGCTTGCCTGGAAATCGTGGCGCGCGACTTTTTTTAAAGTAAAGCTTGTTGGGGTCACGTTTTCGTGACGCGGCCGAGGCTGAAAACGCCCGTCGCCATGCGGGCAAAGGGATTGCGCCTCTTCACTCCGCTTCCAGCGCCGCCAGATCGCTGTCCGGAAACAGGGCCTCGATGAAACCGAATTTGGTCATGTCCCTGATGCGCTGGGGATAGAGCACGCCCTCCAGATGATCGAATTCGTGCTGGAACACCCGGGCGTGAAAGCCCTGGGCCTCGCGCGCCAGCGCCTCTCCGCTTTCCAGCACGCCGCCATAGCGGATGCGCGTGGCGCGCGGCACCCAGCCCCGCATGCCGGGCACGGAGAGACAGCCTTCCCAGCCTTCCTCGGTCTCGTCGCTCAGGATTTCCAGCCACGGGTTGATCAGGGTGGTGACCGGCACCGGCGGCTCATCGGGATAGCGGGGGCTCGTCTCGAAGCCGAAGATCATCAACCGCAGGTCGACGCCGATCTGCGGCGCCGCCAGGCCCACGCCGCCCGCCGCGTGCATGGTCTCGTACATGTCGGCCACGATCACGGTCAGCTGGGGGTCATGAATGTCCTCGACGGGCCTGGCCACGCGCAGCAGGCGCGGATCGCCCATTTTCAGGATCTCGCGGATCATGGTCCTCTCCCTTGGCTGTCGGGCGCCGCGGCTTCGCCACGCTCGGGTTTGCAGGCGTGATCCTGCAGTTCTTCCGAGGAAGCGTCGTCATGGGCGGCCAGATCGACGCGATCGGCGAGGATGTAGAAGCCTGGCGCGCCGTCGTCACCTGTCGCGCCGATGAGGGCGATCGTCCAGGCGCCCATGGCGCGGCGCGCGCCGGGCATTTCGCCCGCCAGCAGGGTGAACGGGTTGGCGGCCTCCAGCGCATCGGCCTTCAGCCAGCGGACCCGGTAGGGGTGTCCGTGCAATGGGACGACGTGGCTGGCCCAGCGGCCGGTCCGGGGGATGGCGGCCGCCTGGAGCGCGGCGCCGACGGAGAGGTCGACACAGTCCATGTGCAGGTGAAGCTGGTCCTGGGTGCGCCCGTAGGCGGAGTTCACGGCGATGGAGATCCGGGTGCGCGGCAGCGGGCGGCCAAGGCGCTTTTCGATCAGGCCCCGGTCGTCCCAGGCCTTGGCGAAATAGTTGGTGGCGCCGGGCTGGAGAATGGCGGGGTCCTCGATGCCGGCGATTTTCGCCGTCGGCATGAGCAGATACTGCGCCACGCCATTGCGATCCTTGAGGATCGCGTACCCGCGCGCCGCGCCATCGGGCATCGACACCACCGCGCACGGTGCCGGATCGCCGCGGCTCAACTGGCCGGGAACGCACTGGCCGTGGACAATCTCCCACAAGACCTGGCCGTTGGCGTGCGGCGCCGGCGGCGGCAGCGCGGGGCCCGAGCCCACGCAACTCGCCAGCAGGCAGGCCAGCACGGGCCAGGACGGGGAACAGGGAATTGGGAGCTTCATCGGATCGGTTCTTGGCGCTGGGGGCCAGAGCTTATCATTCTCACGCGGGTCGCGGGCGGGTCGCCGGCGCAACCCCGATCCAGCCGGCACGTTAGGGACGGCACGGGGGCGTCTGAACGGAGCAATGGCAATGGTCGATGGCGCTAAAATCACGGAACACATGGAAGTCGTCGGATCGGACGACGAACACGTCGGCAAGGTCGACCACATCCTGGGCCAGGATATCGAGCTGGCGAAATTCGACTGGGGATCGGGATTGAAGCACCACATCATCCCGCTTTCCTGGGTCGAGCGGGTCGACGACAAGGTTCGGCTCAACGTCACCAAGGACGCGGCCAAGGCCGGCTGGCGCGAAAAGGCCTAAAGGCGCACGCCTAGCGGCCAACGACGTTCGGCCCGAAGCCGGGGTCGAACGTCGATCGCGCCGTCTCTATTGGCAGGTTCCGGCGGCCTTTTCCTCCGGCCCGCAAACATCGGTCTCGTCGGCCAGATAGCCCAGAACCTCCACCGAAATCAGCGGGCGTTGGTTTTCACCGCCTTGCGCCGCCGCCGCCTGAGCGGCTTGCGCGGCCGCGGCCGAGGACGAATTGGCGCTGCTCTGGGCCGACACGTTCACCGCCGCCGTCCCCCCGGCCCCGCTGATGGCGCCGCCGGCGGTGATGTTGGCGGTGTTGGCCACGGCGTAGGCGGCGATGAAGATGGCGCCCGAGGAGCGCACGCCCGCCGCCCCGGCGTCGACCGTGCCGCGCGGCGCCATCAGGAAGACGTCGGAGGAGAGGCCCTGCGGATCGGGCTGGAACGCGCCAATGCCGGCGCCGGAGACGGCGCTGGCGGTGTTCACCACGCTATAGCCATCCTCGTTGATCAGCACCGAAACCGGCGGCACGTCGGCGGTGGTCTTGGGCCCTTCGCCGGCGTTCACGTCGGCGTTCGACGACCAGATGGCCACATCGCCCCCCTCCTCGGCGAACGCGCGGCTCTGGTTCAGCAGAAAATCCTGGTCGGTGAAGGAGTCGATCGAACCGCCGCGCAGGGTCAGGATCCCTTCGTAGCCGGCTGGAATGGCCGTGATCTGGGCCGTCAGGGGTGAATCCATCGCCCCGCCTGAATAGAGCAGGCCGCCCGAATAGACGCGTCGCGAGGCTTGGACGGCGGTGGCCACGGCCGAGCCGGCCAGCACCCGTCCGCCCGGGCCCAGGATCAGTATGTCTCCGCCTTGCTCGGTCTGGATGGTGGCCAGGCGCAGGTCGAGATTGCCGGTCTCGACGGTGCTGGTGGCCCCAGCCGGGCCGCCGCTGAGACTGTTCTGCGTATAGCCATAGGCGGCGGGGAACAGGGTGTTTATCGCCTCATAGCCCCGCGAATACTTCAGATAGGAGGGGCTCGCGGGAATGGAGGTCTGGATCAGTTCGTTGAAATAGACCTCCTTCAGCAGGAACTCGCGCTGGACGAGTTGGGGCAGGGCCTGGAAGGCGGCGAACGCCTGCTGGTAGCTGACATCCTGGCTGCCGTAGAGGGCGGTCAGGCCCGCGGCGTCGTTTAGCTGGAGCCAGGGGATCAGGGGCATCGTCTGGTCGGCCAGCTGCGGCAGATAGGCCAGAGCCTGATCGAAGCTCACCGCCTGGCCGCTTTCGACCTTCTGCATGAACTTGACCAGGGCCGGCGCGGAGGCGGAGGGCGTGGCGACGCCGGCGTTGGTGTCATAGCGTGAGATGATATTGGGCGCGATCGACCTCATCCATTCGATCAGGCCGAGGGTGTAGATTTCCTGGGTCCGATCGGCGGTCTGGGTTCCGTTGGCGCCGGTGGTCTGCTCGAACTCGTAGTCGGGCAGGTTGGCGAAATTGCTCGGCTGCAGATAGGTCGAGATCAGGCCGGCGAAATCCTGACCCTTGGCCACGCCGAATTCGGTGAAGATGCTGGCGCCTTGGGATGCGAGCCACGGATTCCACAGATTGCCCACGGTGAGGATGCCGCCGCCATAGGTCAGGGATCCCGTGGCGGCTTCGGTGTTGGCCGGCGCAACCGTGGCCACGCCGTCGGTGACCGCGGAATTGAGGAACGGCCCGGCGTCGCGGCCAGCCTCGATGAAGAGGGCGCCCGGTCCGCCAAGCACGAAGGTGTCGCCTTGCAGCGCCGGCTCCTGGGCCCCGAAGCCGAAGCCGTCCGGGCCGACCGTGGCCGGTGTCTCGAGCGTGGTCGTGGCGGTGATGTCGCGTCCGGCGGCGATTCGGGTGATGTCGCTTGAAGTTAGGTTCTGGCCCAGGAAGACCATGTTGACGATGTCGGTCCCCGCGGTGACGCGGGTCTGCTTGGCGGCCGAGATCGTCACATCGATAATATCGCCGCCGGCGGCGATCCGGTTGGGAACCTCGTCGCCGGTGTGGGTCGGCGTGGAATTATGCAACTCCCGCAGGACCACGTCGGAGGTGTCCGGCAGAACCGCCGGGAAGACAAAGCTGACCCCGCTGAGGATCCCCAGGTTCGGGTTCGAGGTGAAGGTGGAGAAGGCGCCAGGCAGCAGGGTCGGATCGGCGTCGCTCTGGGCGATGGTCAGGGGCGCGATATCGCCGGCCGCCAGCAGGGTGAGGGTCCCGGTGGGCGAGGGATAGAGATAGACATCGCTCGCCTGGTCGAGACCGGTTGGCAGGGTGACGAGATTGAGGTCCCCGGTGAACGAGACCGCCCGCAGAGAGCCTGGATAAACGGCCGAAACCGTGTTGTCCGTCGATGCATCGGCGCCTGTGGCCACATCGCCACCGAGGTTGGCGATCGCCACCGGTCCATTGGCGAGAATAGAGAGGCCGGCGGCGGGGGAATAGTAGCCCCTCGAGTTGATGTCGCCCGCGTCCACGCCAAGCGCGCCGACGCCCTGCAAACTGGCCGAGCCGCCGGCGGTGATCTGGACCGTGGCGTCGCTGAGCAACACCCTTAGGGTGTTGGCGACTGGAAGGGCCTGGCCCTGGTTGAATTCCTCGATGGTTCCGGCGCTGGCCACCGAGCCCTCGGCCGTCAAGGACGCTTCGCCCGAGGCGACGTCCAGGCGTCCGCCGAGGATGTCGCCGGCGGCGAACACGCTTACGGCGCCGCCGCCCAGCGCGACCAGGGCCGCGCCTTGCGATCCGCCTTTCGTCGAGGGCGTGGCGAGGCCCGTGGTAAGGGAATCGGCGCTGACGATGGAAAGGTCGGAAACATTGCCGCCGGCGGTGATCGAGATATCGCCTCCGGCCAAGGTTCCGACGCCCTCGTTGAAGAGCTGCGGGTTGATGCGGGCCTCGACCACCGCGCCGATCACGCCGGTGCGCCACGGCAGGACGCCGCTGCCGATCCAGCTGTAGGTTTGGGAGGCTGTCGGGGAGAGGCCGACGCCGCCCAACTCGCTCTCCAGGAGTGTGTTTCGCCGGCCGAGCACATCGCCGCCGGCGTCGAGGCTGACCGGCCCGCCGGCGTCGGCATAGACCGGATTGGCGATCAGTATGCCGGCGTAGCCGGTGGCGAACCCGGGAGGCCCGGCACCATAGCTGTAGCTGTCCTGCGGATTCGAGGCGAATACGCTGGTGGTCGCGGCGTTGGCCCCCAGATCGACGGAGAAGGTCACGCCGTTGGCCGCGTCGGTGGCGTTCACCGTTCCAAGCGCCGCCAGGACGCCGGCGGTATAGATCGCCGCGCCGCCCAGTTGCGCGCCGCCGCCGGTGACCGGCGTGAGCACCCCCTTGGTCAGAACCACCGGCGTCGCGCCGTTCCGAAGGTCGATATCGCCCGGCGCGGCGACCTGGATGGCGCCGTTTCCCGTGCGCACCAGGCTGGGCGCCACGGCGTAGGTGGGGTTTACCGCGACCCCGGTTTCCCGCGGCGCCGCGTAATAGGGCGCGAGCTTGGAGAAATGGTCGGAAACATAGGCCATGAACTGGGCCGCCACATCGAGGGTCGTGGTGACGCTGGCGCGCCCGACGTCGGCCTCGCCGGGATTTTCGACGTTGAAGAAGGTGTTGGCCAGGCCGGCGATGATCGGCCGCAGATTGCCGCCGGCCATGCCGTAGTCGATCGTGGTGTAGGAATCGCCTTGCAGACCGGGATTCTCGGCGATGAAGGCCGCCTCCCATTGACCCGCGGCATAGGCGACGCCGTTGCTGTCCTGCAGGTCCAGGCTGTCGGCGAAGCTGGTGACGCCCTTGGTCGCGGAATAGGAATAGAGGTGCTGGCCTTCGACGGTCACGCTCGCGCCGGAACCGGCGACGACGGCGAGGGGATCGGCGCTGGGCCTGCCCGCGGCGCCTTGCAGATCGGCCCCGGCGACAAGCTGATAGGACCAGGAAGAGACCGGCGTCGCGCCGCCATCGCCCGAGGGCAGCAGGGGGAAGAGCTGGGCGCTGCCCAGGGAATCGCCCTTGCCGCCGGGGAGCGATCCCAGGGCGGCCGGGGAATTGGCCTCGGCGCTATAGGGCGCGGCCGGATCGACATAGGTCGCGGCGGTGAGGCCCGAGGGCGAGGGGAAATCGATTTCCACGGCGTTGGACGGCGTCGTATCGCCGGCCGACCAGACGTCGACGCCACTGCACGCGCCCTGGACGCAATAGGGGGCCACCGATCCCTGATAGACACGGTTTCCGCCGCCCAGGGCGTAGTCGAGATATTTCGGATCGGTCTGATCGCCGAACTGGAAGAACCCGTCGGTGACGGAGCCCTTCAGATCGAGGTTGCCGCCCGCGCGGAGGGTCAGAATTCCCGGCTCGCCATAAAAGGTTCCGCCGACGCGATAGAGAGCTGTCGTATATTGCGCCAGAAGCTGGCCCTCGTCCCCGGCCACGACGACGTAGCGTCCAGGAAGGCCGGGATCTGGCGCCATCAGTCCGGCCGCCACCGCGCCGGCGACGTTCACCACCCCCGCGCCGAGGTTCCAGTTGGATTTCAGGACGATGTCGCCGGAATAGTCCAGCTCGACACCCGGGCGGGCGTGGAAGTTCGACGCCGTGGCCAGGCCGCCCAGCGCGCCGTAGTCGGCCGAGACATCGAAGGTCTGGATGAACTGGCTGATCGGTCCATTGACGTCGGCCAGCGGATTGATCACCCCCGGCGCCGAGCCGGTCGCGGCCAGATCGAGGATCGCGCGGTCGCCGGAGATGGTGACGCCGACATAGCGAGGGTTGTCCGCCAGGCTGGCGAGATCCCAGCTCCGGACGCCCTCCAGGACCACGCTGCTGGCCCCGGTCACCGCCCCGGCGACCGAGACATCGACCGTTTCCCGCCCGGACTGAGCAACCACCGGCGCGCTGAAGGTCACGACGCCGCCAAGGTCGCCGGCGACATAGCTGTAATAGGTCCCGTCGGTGCGATCCTCCGCCACCAGCCGATTTTGGGTGTGGGCGGCCGAAACATCGATCACCGCGCCGGTCTCGACATCGATCGCCCCGGCGCCGTCGACGCCCAGGGTGACCGCGCCGCCCTGCGCCTGGCGGGTGTCGCCGGCCCCATAGCCCTCGGCCACGGCCTTGATGACGGCGGTCGATTTCAGATCGACGCCGCGCGCGCCGTAGAGGCTCACCGCCCCGCCATTGACGCCGGAGGTGTCGATCAAGCCCGCGTCGCTCACCTGACCGCCGTCGGCCACCAGCTGAACGCTGGAAGCGGTGAGGCTGTCGCCCGCGCGCAACTGAAGGGCGCCCGCGCCGGTCTCGATGGAAATCGCGCCGTTGAACAGGGCGCCGAAGTTTTCGGCGAAGCTGGAAAGATCGAACGACCCGCCGGTGTTGAGATCGAGGGACGCGCCTCCGTCCGGCGCCGAGGCTTCGAAGACCGAGGCCAGCGGCACGGCCGCGCCCTTGGCGTCAAAGGCCTCGACCTGACCGGCCTGGGCGCTCAGCATCAGCGTCCCGGCGGCGCCCTGGCCGCCGCCGATCGACAGGCGCGAGTCGCTGGATAGGCTGATGTCGCCGGCGACCGCGGTCAGAGAAAGCAGGCCGCCGGGCGCGCTCTGCGTGGTCGAGTCGGCCGCGTCGCCGAACGATTCGCTGTATCCCGGCGTGGCGAGCAGGGCGCCGCCAGAAATCGATAGACCATCCGCGGCCACGATCTTCAAGGCGCCGGCGGTGGCCCGCAGCTCCGTCCCCTTGATCGACACCCGCGCGCCGTCGATCGTCAGATCGGCGCCCGGCGTACCCGCCGGGGCCTTGAAATCCGACGCCGGCGTGTTGCTGACGATATCGACCGCCCTGGCGCTGGCGAGGGTCAGGCTAAGCGTGGCCCCGTTGGCCGTCCCCGTTGCCCGATCCCCCAGGAACGGCGTGTCGAGGATGAGCGCGGCCGGTCCGGTTTCGAAGGCGCCGTCGCCGTCGATGAACATGCCGTTCTTGGCGCGCAGGGTGACCGCGCCGGCGCCGTAGGTTTGAACGGCGCCCGAGCCGAAGTCGATTTCGCTGGCGGCGATATCGAAGGCCCCTCCGCCACAGGCCAAGGCGCCGGCGGCGCCGCAGGCGGCCGAGGCGGCGCTGTCGTTGGAAAGCTGGAACACCCCGGTGTCGAGGCTCACCGCGCCCTTGCCCGTGTCCGCCATGCCTGGCGCATCGATATGCAGGCCGTCGAAGGCGTAGTGACCCGAAGCGAAATCGACGATGTTGGCGCTCTCGATGGCAAGGTCCGCGTCGCCGATCTGCGCGCTGAGCGAGGGGGTGATGACCAGTCCCGAGATGCCGGCGGCGCTCTGGGCGAACGTCACCTTGGCCGCGCCCAGGGCCACCGAGGCGGCCTCGATCTTGGCCTTGGCGTTGATCCGCAGCGAGCCGTCGGAATTGAGTTCCACCGAGGCGCCCTTGAGCGTCGCCGCGCCCACCGTGAGACTGCCGGGGGTCAGCTTCGCATCGACGTCCAGCCGCGTCAGCAGCCGCTGCGGCCCATTGGACACGCGAAGGAAAGCGCCTTGCGCGCGCTCCACCCCGACGACGCCCTGGATGAGATAGTCGCCGCTCGATTCGCCGGTCACCGCGCCGGTGGCCGTGATCGTCGCGCCGCCCGATACGTCGAGGACCGAATCCTTGCCGTCCACCGCCATGAGAATCTCGGGCGCCGCCAGGCTGACGCCGCTATCGACGGTGATCGAGCGCGAGGTGATGTCCAGCGAGGTGGTTCCGTCGGCGTTGTCGGTCCTGACGCCGCCGAGGAACAGGCTGGCGGCGTCCAGATCGTTGAGGCCGGCGTCGGTCAGGACGATGGTCCCCGGCTCCGGCGCCGCGGAATCCGCCGGCGCGATGGTCAAGGATTTGCCGCTGATATCCACCTCGGCGCCGCGGCCGCCGTCCGCCGGCGCGTCCTCGATCGGCGCGTCCAGCGCCAGGCGGGTGATCGGGTCCAGGATCAGTCGGCCCGCATCGATCGGCAATTGCGGAACGGGCGTGCCGTTATGAGCGGCGTCGGCGGCGAAGGTGGCGTCGCCATAGGTCAGGGCGATCTGCGATTCGCTGTTGATGACCGCCTGGGATTGCACGTCGAAGACATCGAGACCCGAGCTCTCGCTGCCCGTTCCGGCGACGCCAAATCGTCCGGATGTGACGATGGTCCCGTCCGGCAAGGTGCTCCCGCCGGCCGCCGGCGGCGTCGCGGCGCCGGTGTCCTGAACCACCCGCATCCCGCCGGGCAGCAGCGCGTACTTGGCCGGCAGCAACGTATACCACCCCGCGGCGAGGCCCGGGCCGCCGTTCAGATAGACGCTGAGACCCGCCTGCGAGGGTCCGTACAGCGAGGCGTAGTCCGATGAATAAATGGGATCGAGCGCCGCCACCGACGCGCTGGAGAGCCCCGGCACGATGGCGTAGACCTGCCGGCAATCGGCATATTGGCAGCCGTTGTTGGAGCTGAACTGGTCGGTGTTGTAGCGGTCGAGCACGTCACGCGATCCGCCCGTGCCGGACACGAACTCATAGGCGTAGACATCGCCGCCGCCCTTGAGATCCACCGTCGCGCCGCTTTGCACCGACACGCGGCCGCCGGCCAGTTGCAGCACGCCCGCCGGCGGCGCGGTCAACGGATTGCTGTCGGTGGGCGTGAAGTACCATTCGACCTGATCGGTGGTGGTCCCATAGGGGATCGACAGGCCATCGGCCGAAACCGATGTCGTGCTCCCGGCCTCCAGGGTGAGGGTCGAGGTGGCCGGGGCGAAGGCCGAGGCGGTGTCGGCGCCAAGCGTGAGGGCGCCCAGGGGCGCTCGGACCACGCCGTCCTGAACGATCGTGGACGCCTGCACCAGCAGAGACCCCCCCGCCGAATAGGGCGTCGCCGGCGTGGCGCCGGCGCCCTTGAAGGTGATCGTCCCATCGGCCGCCGCCGAGGTTAGGGAGAAGGTGCTGCCGGTGGTCGGGTAGACCTGGGCGGCCTGGATGGTCACGTCGCCATTGGCCGCGAGCTGGCCGATAAGTGTCGCCGGCGGCGTGCCGGAAAGGCCGATGGCGCTGGGCGCCACGCCGATCAGCCGAACATCCCCCGTGGCCGATAGCGTCGCCTGGCCCACGGAGGCGTCGAACACCACCGCGCCGGTCACATCGATGGCGTCGGCCTTCAGCAGGATCGAGTGGTTCTTCGTCGCCGCCTGATCCGGGTTGGCGTTGGAAACCGCCTGGAAGGCCCCGTCGAGGGCGATATAGGGCGCGTCGATCTCAAGCACGCCGCCGGAAGCCAGAACGGGGCTTTCCTGGTCGGCGGTCTGCTGTTCGGTTCCCGTCACGGCATAGCTTGTTGGCGTTTCCACGAACAGGCTTCGCGCGAGCGAGAGAGTGACCTTGCCGACCGAGTCGAGGCCGCCCTGGGCGATCAGGGTGGCGAACCCCGATTTGGTGATCGCATCGGCGGAGATGGCGTCGAAGGTCGGCTTGCTGGGATCTCTTTGGTACAGGATCGGATCGAGGATGCTCAGGGTTCCGCCCAGCGCCAGAGGCGCCCCGCCCCCGGCGTCGATGAGCGATCCGGTGAGGGTCCCGCCCGAGTCGAGGGTAAGCGCTCCGCCATTGCTCCACATCAGCGTCGGCGCATAGCCTGGCGTCGGCTCCCCCGCGACCGGCGTGCTGGGAGCCACCGGTTCGTCGAAGACGGCCTGGGCGCCGGAAAGATCGATGCGCGAGCCCGGCGCGGCGGTGAGCGCGTCCGACACACCCTGGCTGGTGGTCGGCAGCTGGCTGTAGACCGATCCGCCCAGAGCCGCATGGAAGATCGCCCCGCCGGCGCCGAAGACGTTCGTGGAGGTCAGGGTTCCCCCGCCCACCACCGTGCCGGTGACGAAGGTCCCGGTCGTGATCGAGCCCCGCGGCGTGGCGCGTGGATTGACGATCGCCGCGCCGGAGAGGTCGGTGACGCTGCCCGGCGCCAGGCGCACGCCCTCGCCCGCATCGAGGTCGCCCAGAAGATAGATCGGATCGCTGGCGGCGACCTGGGCATTGGTCAACACGACCCCGTTGGCCTCCAGCCCAAGGGCGTTGGGGGCCGATTCGTCGATCGATCCATCGGCCTCGGTGGTGAAGACCTGGGAGAGGCTGTGCACGGCTATGGCGCCCGACTGGGCGTAATAGGCGGGCAGGATCTCCGACTGGGTGATCGCGCCGCCTGGAATGCGGATGACGCCTTGATTGTAGAGCTGGCTCACCGTCAGGACGCCGCCCGCCGAACCGATCACCTGACCGCCCTTGGCCACGTGAAGTTCGAGAAGACCCCCCAGGGTAAGATTCACCGCCTTCTGGTCCCAGGCGTCGGTCGGGACCTCCGGCTGCATCACCGAATAGAGGCTGGCGCCGGTGGCGAGGGTCTGCAGGGCCGACACCTGCGCCGTATTGAGCACCGGCGAGAACATCGACTGCGTCAGCGAAAGGGTCTGACCGGCGCCGACGGTGACGACCTGCGTCGCCAGGACCGCGTTGTATCCGCCGAGCCCGTTGGTGAAGGTGTTGGGCAGAAGATCGGTGCCATAGGAACTGATGTCGTAGTTGGCGAAGCCGGACTTGGAGAAGAAATCCAGAGGCAAGGCCGCGCCGGCGCTTGGCTGAGCGGCGCCAAAGTCGAACGCGGCCGCGCTCAAGGTGAAGGTCCCGCCGCCGCCGAAGCCCTGGGCCTCGATCGATCCATCGGCGATCGAAACCCGCGCCGTGATCTGGCCGGGGTTGACCGGGACTTCCTGCAGTCCGTCGATGATGTCTCCCGACACCCGGAATCCCGAGAGACCGCCGGCCAGGGCCGCGACATTGTCGGAGGCGATTTCGAAATAGGTGGTCTGGTCGAAAAGGCTGAGGTCCCCGCCCTTGGCGGTCAGCGTCAAGGCGCCGTTCGGCGCCACATAGCCGCCGCCCGAGACGTTCAGGAGCGATCCGGGATTGATCAGGATGCTGCCGCTGGCGTCGACGGACGAAGCCGGCGCCAAGGGATCGCCGAGGCCGGCGATGGCGACGCCCTCGGTAATCCGGGGCGCCGCGGTCAAGGTGATCTCGCCGCCACCCAGATAGGCCGAGCCGACGATCTGGCCGGCGGCCGCCTGGTAGTCGTTCGCCCAGCGTCCGGCGACGTTCAGCTCGCCATTGATGACGATGTCGAACGACCCTGGCGCTATGGCTTCGTTGGTGAACACCGAGCCGGTAAAGGCCGCGGTGGTCAGGTTGATCGAGCCGGACGGCGCGGTGATCGAGCCGTCGACGGTGATCGAGCGCCCGGCCAGGGCGTCGAAGACGCCGCCGGCGGCGAGGTTGATCGTGGCGTCCTTGGCCACCGAGACGGCCCCGCTGGTCTGCACGGAGAGCTGGCTAAGGCCCATCTGGGAGATGGCGTCGGCGTCGAGTGAAATCGTCTCCAGCCGGCTCGTTGGCAGTATCGATGTCGCCGGCCGGCTGGGAATCGTCGCCGAACCGTCGGTGGCGATGCTGACGTTCTGGCCGTAGGTGAAGCTGGCGGGGAGCGGCGAATCCTCGGCGGCGCCGGCGATGACGATATCGCCGCCGCCCCCGGTCTCATCGCCATTGGCGTCCAGGCCCAGCGCCTGGATGTCCAGATAGCCACCCGCCGGAAGCTGGGACGGGGCGGCCTGCAAGGCCCTCTGATCGCCGTAGATCGTCCCCGTCGCCGTGCCAGGCTGAGCGCCCAGAATCTGCTCGGGGCCGGCGAAGGCGCCGGCGTAGACCTTGCCGTCCAGGGCGATGGCCGAAGCCTTGATCGTCAGCGTTCCGGCGTCGAGCCCCTCGGTATATTGGCCCTCGTAGTGCGTGTCGGCGAGCACCGGGTCGGTATAGGTCTGGCTGAAGCCCCACCGGGGGTGGTTCACCGTAAAGCCGTTGTAGACCGCGACGTAGGTGTCGTCCGGATTGGCGTCGGCGATGGGGATCACCTGGCCGCTGGAGTCCACCAACTCGCTGGTCGTCACCTGACCGGCCTGATAGGTCTTCCAGCCACCGGAGATGTCGATGGTGGCGCCGGCCTTGACGATCACATCCGGCGACTGGGTGACGGCCGCGCGCGGATTGAAGGCCTGGGCGCCGAGCGTGACATTGCCGCCGGAGGTCATCAGCTCCGAGACTGAGACGCCTACCTGCTCGGCATAGGCCTTGGCCGAGATCAGCGGCGAGCCGACCCAGGCCACGCCGTTGGCGTTGACCCCCGAGAGCCGGGGGTCGACATAGACCGTCACGCCGTTGAGGAAGCCGTTGCGAAAGGCCGGCGAGTCGGCCAGCTCATTGGCCGTCACCGGCGAGATCTTGATGCTGTTGCGCGAAGCCGGAATCAGGACGTCCGTCAGGCCGGCGGCGTCGATCACCGCGCCGCTGTCGACGAACACCCGGGTCGTGAGCGGGTCGGCGCTGTCGTTCTGCAGAACGCCGCCCGGGTCCGCGCCGATGGAGATATTTCCGCCCGGCGCCATGATCAGGCTGTTCTTTCCGATATCGATCAGCGATCCGGTATCGCCGATGCGCACCACCGAGGGTTTGAAATCGGCCAGGGAGGTGGGGTCCTGCGGCAGGGTCTCGGTGCTGGAATCGGGGGTGATGGCGATGACGGCGCCGGGCGAGACCTCGATATTGCCGCCAAACAGATTGATATCGCCGTTTTCGGAGACGCTGGTGGTCGACAGGATCACCCCCGCGTCGATCACCGCTCCGTCGAGGGTCGAGCCGACCGACACATAGCCCCGCGGCGCCTGGATGATGGCCGAGGCCGAGTTCTGCACATAGTCCACCGGATCGTTGGGCACGGCCAGGCTGGAGACCACCAGGCCTCGCACATTGGGATCGACGCTGGTGGAAGAGCCCTGGGACGCGGTCAGGTCGATGCGGCGGCCCGATTGCAGGGCGATCTCGCCATCGGCCGATGAGAGCTGGCCCGAATTGACCACCTTGGGCGCCAGGAACATCAGAAATCCGGTGTCGGCGCTGGTGATGCTGGCGCCTTCGTCGATCTGGACCTCGCCTTCCAGAAGCGGATCGTACTGGCCAGGCCCGACGGCCTGGGCCGAGAAGGTGTCGGGTTCGCCTCCCAGACTGGAGGCCTGCTGCGCGTAGCCCAACAGGCCGAAACTCAGGAACTGGGTGTTGCGCTGGGCGATGGTGAGCGGGGTGACCCCGTCTGTGGCGAACGCCTGGCCGATCTCGAGGCTCGTGGCCACCAGGGAGCCGACATTCACCTGGGCGGTGGGGCTGAAGATGACCCCGTTCTGATTGATGACCAGAACCATGCCGGGGGCCTTTATGGCGCCGAGGATCTGGCTGGGCGCGGGCGCCGTGTTGGCGTCCCGAAGGCCGGTGGCGGGATCGATCTGGCCGACCACCCGGTTGAGCACGACCCAGCTCGCCTGATCGACGCCCTTGATCTGCTGCTGGAAGGTGAGGGTGGTATTGCGACCGACATTAAAGGTCTGCCAGGAAAGCAGCGCCCGGGGATCGGTCTGGACGATGGTGATCTGGTCGGGATTGGTGGCGCTCGCCGTCGGCGCGCTCGCCCCCTGCCAGGTGTTGAGGCCGGTGGGATCGGCCGATGCGGCGACCGGCTTGGCCACCGGCTGCAGGCCGCCGACGCCAAGGCCGTCGGGAACCGTGGGGGTGAGCGCCATCGCCGCCGCCCGCGCCGCCGCCTGCGCCTGCTGAGCCAGGGTTAGGGCCTGATTGAGCTGGGCGCCGTTTCGCGCGGCGCGGGCGACGGCGGCGGCCATCGCGGCGCTGGTGGAGGCGCTGGCGGGACTGGGCGCGGCGGCCGCGTGGGTGACCGCCATCGCCGCGGCGGTCGCCTGATGGGTGGCCGCCATCAGGGCGCCCATCGTCTGGGCGTGGCCCTGGCCGGGGCCAAGCGCGGTCACCAGGGCGGCCAGGCTGACGCCCCACAAGAGCGGCGCGCGCGAGCGAGAGGGTCGGGTCACCGGTGAGGCAGCGGGCATCGTTCCAGACCCATAGGTTGGTTAGGCGACAGTTTCTTCATCGCGCCGAGGTTTTTCATGTCCGGCTCATCCGCGCGGGGCGCCGGCCGCCGGCTTGGCGGGCCCCTTGGCGTCGAGCCTGGCGTCGCAGCGCGCGGCGCGGACGGCGTCTTCACGGTCCTGGGCGATATTTTCCAGCTGGACGCGCTTCAATCCGAGGAAAGGCTCGCTGGCCAGCATCGCCGCGCCGAAGCTCGCCTTCTTGTACGACGCCAGAAGGCTCTCGGCGAAGGCGACCAGCTGGTCGTTCTTGGCCTGGCAAACGGTCGCGACATTGGTCATCGCGCCGAGCTCGGCTTTGAGCCGATCGCGGTCGGCCGTTACGGCGCGGCCCGCGTCGTCGGCCTTGGCGTAGGCGTCCTTGTACTTCTGCAGCTCAGCGCTGTTGGCGGCCGCGGCGCTGGTCAGGGCCGCATTGTCGGCCTGGGCCTTGGCCAGCGACGCCTTGAGCGCGGCGGTCTCCGCCGCGGCGCCGTGCTGAGCCCGGAGCTGAGCCTGGGCGGCGGCGAGCTTGGCCTTGAGCGCCGCCTCATCCGCGGAGGGCGGGGCCGCCGACGGCGTCGGCGTCGGCGCCTGGGCCTGCTGATCCTGGAGTTGGCGCAGTTGCAAGGCCGTGGAGCGAAGCTGCTCGCGCAGCTGTTCGACCTCGGGGTCGGCGGCCTTGGCCCCCGAGGCCAGCAGAGCCATCGGGATCAGAATGCTCGCGATCCGAGCCCCTCTGGCCATCGTCAGAACCTCGTATTGAGTTCGAGTTGAAGGACATCGATCGCCAGCGGCGGCCCATACACCTCGTTGGCGCTGAACCAGCGACCGTCGATCCAGGTGTTGTTGGCGAAATAATAGGCGGCGGTGATGAAGTAGCCCTTGGCGTTGGTGCCCCCCATGTGGAAGTCGTGGTCGTTGAAGGCGTCCAGGACGGCGTCCGGCTCGATGTATTTATAGCCGACCACCAGCTGCCAATCGCCCTTGGTCCCAGGATTTATGTAGCCGACCGTGGCCTTGACCATCCAGGCGTTGGGGCCGCTCTGATAGGCGCCGTTCTCGCCGAAGTTGGTGATCGGGGGCGTCAGCGGATTGGAGAGGATCGCGCTGGGGTTATAGGAAAAATTGTGGACCAGCTCGCCTTGAAGCTGCCCGCGCGTGGTTCCGAAAAGAGGCATTTCCCCCTGAACCAGCAGGTCGAGGATGTTGTAATTGTAGGCCAGCCCGGCGAATTGCGGCTCCGCGTAGTCCTCCGGGCTGGCCGGGTTGGGAATTATGTCGCGGATGAAGAAGAGCGTATTGCCCTTCTGCATGAAGGCCGGCCGGGTCTGGTCGGTCGAACAGAATTTGTTGCCATCCCAGATGTCGCACGGCGCCGACAGCTCGCCCTGGATGTTGTCATAGCCATAGAAGGCCACGGCCCCCTTCACCGACCATGACAGTTCGTCTGGCTGGAACTGGGCGCCGACCTGGCCGGCGAAAAGCCAACCGGTCCGGTCGCCGGCCTTGAGGGCGTCGGTCGTCGGGAAGTTGTTGCCGACATAACCGACCGGGATGACGCCGGCCGTGCCAAAGACGCTCAGGCCCTGTTGTCCCAGCGACCTGTTGGCCGTGGCGGCCACGCCATCGAAGTTCAGATTGTCGTCAAACTGCAGGGAGGTGTGGAAGAACGGATTGGGGAAGCGGCCGAACTCCACGCTGCCCCAATAGGTGGGGGTAAGCGTAAGATAGGCCTCGTCCAGCCAGATGGCGTCCTTGGTCAGGCCCCCGCCTAGAAGCTGGGTGGTCGAGACCGGACTGTTGTCGTTGCCGCTGGCCAGGCGGGCGGTGAATTTCACTCCCTGAAAGATGTCGACGTTCATCCCCAGCCGCGCCCTGAGGCTCAGCTGATTGTACCGGTTTGTTCTCGTATTCAGGAACGGCAGGCCGTTGGGATTGGTGTCGGCGTTGACGTCAATCGGTCCGTTGGCGTTGAGGGTGGCGTAATCGATGTACGGCGCGTCATTACTGTTTGAAAATATATCGAATTCGTCCCGGAACCGGAAATCCCCGAAGAACGAGAAGCGGTGTATCCACGAGGGGATTTCCCCCGCGTTGGCCCAGCCCTCGGCCTTGGCCTGGGCCACGACGTCCTTCTTCACATTGTCCTGGATCTGCTCCTGGACCACCTGGGGAATGTAGGGGACCCGGATCACCCCGGCCGGCGGTGGGGTTTCGGCCGCCCCGCTCGAGGCGGACGCGAGCCGCGCCTGATCGGTTTCCTTCTGGGCCTCCTGGATCAGGGAATCGGCGGCGGCCTGGGTGATCACCCCCTGTTTCACCAGCAGGTGGATCAGGTTGATGGCCATCACCTCGGAGGGTTGCGGCGCCGGCGCCGCCGAGGCGGGCGCCGGCGCATTGGTCGGGGCCGTGGCCACCGCTTCGGTCTGCGCCAAGGCCGGCCCGGCCATCAGGGCCGCGCTCGCCCCAAGCCAAGCGGCGGCCCGGGCGGCGCGGAGGCCACGGGTTGATCTCATGCATCTTCCTCCCAAGCCCCGGCGATCGCGGGGCGTTCGTTTGACGTCCATCAGCTTCTGAGGCCCTTGACCCTGACTTCCCTTGGAAATTTGAAGGCGGCGGGCGGCGGCTGGCTCAGCGGCCGCATGGTTTCGAGCGTCGCCACCAGCTCCCGATCGATCTGCGCGTTGCCGGTGGACTGGCGCAGCCTGGCGTGGGTGACCCGGCCGGACGGGCTGACCCAGACCGCGACCTCGGCGGTGGCGAAGGCGCGATCGATGCGCGCATTGGCCTGGATGGCCTGCTGGATCTCCGACGATAGGAACCGCGAATAGCTCGACTCTTCGAAACCGCCGCCGCCCTCGCCGCCCGAACCGCCGGAGCCGGAACCGCCGATCACCGAACCGCCCCCGGCGCCCGCGGCCAGGCCGAAGGCGTCGCTGCCGGCCTGGGCTGGCCCCGCCTCGGTCATCGGCTTGGGCGCATTGTCGGGCTTGGGCTGGTCCTCCGGCTTGGGCGCCTCCATCACCTTGTCGGGCGGCGGCGGCGGCTCCTTGGGCGGCGGAGGCGGCGGCGGGGGTGGCGGAGGCGGCGGCAGGAGATTGACCGTCGGGGCGGGCGGGGCCGAGGGCCGGGTCACGCCGGCGACATTCTGGCTGAGCAGCCAGACGCCGACGCCCAGCACGGCGATGACGCCCGCGCCGATCAGCGGCCCCCTCAGGCGGCGCCTGCCCTTGTCGTCTTCCTCGCTCATCCCCGCCGGCCCGAAGTTCCGCTAGCCCGCCGACGGCTTGCCGGTGACCAGGCCGACCTTGTTGAGGTCGAGCCGCCGGAGCAGATCCAGCACCTCCATCACCTTCTGGTACTGCACCGTCGCGTCGCCGCGCACGACGACGGGAAAGTCCGGATCCAGGGCCTTGGCGGTGCGCAGGCGCGTCTCAAGATCGGGCAGGGTTACCGGGTAGGCGTCCATGAACACGTCGCCGGCGTTGTTGATGGTGATCGCCACGGTCTTGGGTTTGGAGAGGCTCACGGTGGAGCTGGCCTTGGGCAGGTCGATCTTGATCCCCTGCACCGCCGCGGTGGTCATGATGATGAAGATCACCAAAAGCACATAGGCGAGATCCAGCATCGGGGTGATGTTGATATCGTCATAGGGCTTGTCTTCGTCTTGGACTTGCATGGCGCGTTCCTATTCAGCCGCGAGTGGCCGCTGGGCGTCTTTATGGAATTCGGAAATGCGCGTGACGAACTCATCGACGAACACCAGCATGTTCGCCGACACATTCTTGTTGCGCAGAAGAATATAGTTGTAGCCGAACAGGGCCGGGATCGCGACCGCCAGGCCGGCGATGGTGGCCAGCAGGGCGGCGGAAATACCCGGCGCGATGGCGTTAATGTTCACATCGCCGGCGGCGGCGATGTCGGCGAAGGTGATCATCACCCCCACCACGGTGCCCAGAAGGCCCAGGAAGGGGCCGCCCGAGATGGCGATAGTGAGCACGACCAGCGCGCTGGAGAGGCGCTGATTTTCCCTCACTAGGCTGGTATTCATCAGGGATCGGACGACTTCGACCCCCGCTTCGCTCATGGTTCCCTGGCCGCGCTTCTCGCGCCGTTCCATTTCCCGGGCGCCGGCGTGATAGATGCGGAAAATCGAAGAATCCTTGAACTTGGCCGGCTCGATAACCTTGTTGAGGGCGACCGGGTCGCCGCCGTGCTCATGGAAGAAGGCGAGGAACCGCGTGTTGGCGCGATCGACCTTGCCGACGTAGGAGACCTTGCTCCACATCACCCACCAGGAGCCGGCGGCCAGGACGCCCAGCAGGGAGATGATGACCCAGGCCGGCATGTCGACGTGGGTGACGATGAGCCCAAGCGTGCCAAAGCCGATCCCCGCCTGTTTCTGGTCCTCGCCATAGGCCACCAGGCGCGACTCGGCCCCCTGGGTCGAGGCGTCCACGGCGATCAGGGCGGCGGGCCGGGCGATCTTGGAGAGGCGCGCCTCGTCCATCTCGCCCACGAATGGGGTCAGATCGGAGGGGGCCGAAACATCGGCCCCCAGGGACGCCGCGCCGGAGAAGGCCGGCAGGGTTCCGGCGAGATTGGCCACCGGGTGACCGTCGACATAGAGCGTCACCGCCTTGCCATCGGAGGTCACCGCCAGATGGGTCCATTGGTTGGGCGTGATCGGCCTGGGCGCGGCCGCCCGCTCCACCCCCTGGCCGTGGATCTCGACGAACGGAACCCCCTGGTCGAGGCCGACGATGATCGCCGAGGCGCCGTCGCGCCGCACATAGAGGGCGGCGCGCGGCTGTGGCGCGGCGCTCTTGACCCAGGCGCTGAAGGTGAACTGGCCGCCGGCCGGGATGGCCAGGGCCGGCGCCGCCGGCAGGGAGACGCCGCCGGCGCCGGTGAACTTGGCCCCCTTGCCGATGATCGAGGCTTCCTCGACACCGCCGGCGGCGCTGAGCGCATTGATATGATTGGCGGTCTTGTCCAGCGGCGGCGCGCCGGCCGGGCCGTCGAAATGATAGACGGCGACATAGTCGGGATCGAAGGTGGCCGCGGAATCCGCCGCCGGCGCGGCTTTCTTGTTGCCGTAGTAGAGCCAGATCTTCTTGGCCGCCCCGGCGGGAAATTCGGGGATATCCACCCACACGGCGGCGACGCCCAACAGCGGATCGAACGCCTCGACGTGGAAGGCGAGCGGCGTCTTGTCGTCCTCGGCGACGAAGCGGAGGTCGTCGCCCTTTTCCTGGGCGTCGGAGAATTTGAAATTGCCGCTGTGCAGGCGGATCAGCAGGGGCACGCGTCCGGCCGGGTCGGTGATGTTGCCGCCCTTGGCCGAGGCGTCGATGGTGATCTCCTTGCGATAGGGCCAGTCCTTCTGCCACCAGGCGTTGGCCGCCGCCGGAAGGCAGGCGACCACCAGGGCCAGGATCACCATCAGCGATCGTTTGGCCGAATTTCCCCTTTGCGGCGCTTGGCGCATGTCAGAAGTCCGTTTTCAGGCTGAAGGTGGCGCGGGGCTGGTTGGCGTGCGTCGCCATGCCGGTGATGAAGGGATTGGCCACCAGGACGTCGCCGGTCAGATGCTTGAAGAAGCCGAACCGCATGCCGACGCCGGCGCTGGCCAGCGCGAAGTACTGCTCCACGCCGGGCGCCGGATCGAGGATGGTCACCGTTCCGCCGTCGCTGAAGATGTAGAATCGCAGGCTGTCGAGGAACGGCGCGAACTTCGGGGCGATGATCGGCGATCTCACTTCCAGGGAACCGGTGAAACCGTCGTCACCCACTTCCTCGGACTGCAAATAGCCGCGCACGGACGCCAGCCCCCCGATCGCGAATTGCTCGTTGGAAACGAGAGGCTCGTTCGCCACCTGGGCCGACACCCGCAGCGCCGCCTCGACACCGCCGCCGAGCGACTCGGTCTGGGTGACATCGAGGTTTAGATGCACGAAGGTCGGCTTGGCGTTCGCCCGGGCGTGATCGAAGGTCGCGGTGTTGCTGCCTAGCGGCAGGCCGGCGGTGAAGCCAAGCGTCGCCTTGGTGCTCGACCCCCGACCGTCGCGCTGGAGGGTGTAGACCGCGTTGATCGGCCAGTACTCGATGGGCACCGGCGTCGTGGCGCCGCCGAAAGTGACGTCCTGGATGAAGTTCTTGAAGTCGAGGCCGAAGCTCACCGACTGGGCGAGGTCGCCCTTGGCGGGAAGCTGCAGGACGCCGCGGGTTCCGATCGCATAGCCCTTGCCCAGCACCGTGGTCCCCCCGAGGCTCGCCACATTGCTGTTGGAGTCATAGCCGTAGACCAGCAGACTCCAGGGCGTATTGGCAAAGGGGGCGAGGTAGGAGCCGGCGAAGATTTCCGATTGGCTCACGTCCTGCGGCGCCACCGAATAGGTGAAGGAGACGCTATGCCCGGCCTGCCATAGATTGTCGTAGTGGGTGGTTGCGGTCAGCCGAAGCGGATCGGTGTCCGGACTGTGGTCGTTGGTGAATTCCAGGCTGGCGTGCAGCGGCAGATTGTCGTCGACCTTGAGATTGACGTCGACCGTTCCAGGAACCGTCCCGGCCGTGAGGACCGGCGAGACCCGCCGATCTGGCCGACGATTGAGCTCGTCGAGCTCCTTCTGGGCTTCGTTGATATTGGGGACCTGGCCTTCCTGAAACGCCGAGGCCTCCTTTCGGATAACGTCCAGGGAGTGGTAGCGCGAGCCGGTGACCCGCAGACGCCCGACGGGGGCTTCGATCACATGCAGCCGCACGATGTTGTCGCTCACCGACTGGGCCGGGATCTCGACCACCACCGACTGATAGCCCTTGTCGTGGTAGGCTTTTTCAAGTGCGTCGCGGGCATGATCGATGTCGGCGCCGGTGCGGCCGGGGCCCAGAAAGGGATAGACCGCCCGCTCGACCTCGATCTCCTCCAGCAGCTTGTTGCCGTCGATGTCATAGGCCTCGACATCGAAGGTCCGCGGCGGCGGGGAAAGGGTCTGTGGCGCGGTGGCGGATGCGCCGTGGGCCGCCGCCAGCGCGGCCGCCAACCCAGCCATGAAAAGCCCGGCTTTGGTCCGGGGGGCGCGGGGCCAAGAAGTGCGCATCAGCCCCCCGAGTTAACGCCATCCCGGCTCGCGCGGGCCGATCCCACGCCAACAGCCGCGAGGCGACTAGCCGATGCGACCTGCGTGTTCAAGTTTCCTTGCAACGAGGCCGGTCGTTCTACTCAATTCAATCACTAATTACGTAACAGAAATAAGACAACCGCGGCCATTTTCATCGCCGGCCTTCCAGAATTGATTGGTTATCGCCTCGTTGGGGACCGACGATCGCGCCGACGGTCGCGCGAGGCCATCCCTTCCCGAAAACCGTCTTTATACGGCCTATCTAGCGGAGTCGCTTTCGCGGCACGGCGCGTAGCTTGGCCACAAGTTCGCCACGAATTCGTTTCGAACGGCCCGGGTAAGCCCTGATAAATATCTCTATTTTCTATATAATTTACGACGACGAAAAATATTTCCACTCGGCCATCTCCGAGCGCGGGCTGCGTCATCAAGTTGTTACGTTAATCCTGATATCAGTGCCGCCGAAGGGCTGAGGATCGGGCCCGGGCTGAATTTGGAGATTCGCTCCGAATTTGACCGTCCCGACCGAAAAGCGAAACGGACGTCAGGATATCTTCGGGCAAAGACGGGGTGCGTCGATTCTTCCCTCTACGAACGGAATCACCCGCTGAGCGGCTTGGAGCCGCCCGAGCCGTTCGGATGGCGGGGGGCCGGAGCGGAGACTGTGCCGCGATGAAATAATTCTCGCTATTTTGGAATCATCATCTTGAGAGAGATGGTATTTGTCGGATTATATGAATTCCAACCTGGCGATGTTGATCAATATTACCAGTATGCCGTCGATTAAATTCAGCCCGACTAGGTAACGGCCGAACAGGGCGAAAGCGATTACAGAAACATCGTCACCACAGGAACGGACCCAATGACCAAACATACACTTCTCATCGGGGCTTCGGCTCTCGCCACGGCGGTGGCCTTGGCCGGCGCCGCCAGCGCCAATACCCCGCCCCCCCTCACCTCACCGGCCGTGACCGGAATTTACGGCGCGGGCTCTTCGCTGATCGCGCCCTACCTCGCCCAGGCGGAAGGCTGCTATGGAACGCCCAACGCCTTCGTCAACCAGGGCCCCTCGCCCTACACCTCCGGGGAAACGACCCAGAGCCTGAGTCCTTTCAAATATACAGGCGCGCCAGCGGCGGACGATTACACCTGTGGCGCGACCTACCCGACCGGGACCGACAAGACGACGCAATTTTTCTACATCAGCTCCGGCTCCGGCAACGGCGTCAACGGCTTCTTCAGCCATGACGCCCAGACCTACTGGGGTGACTTCACCCCAGGCACCTCGCCGAGCTATTTCCCCAGCGTTCAATATGGCGCGGGCGACTATCAGGTCTCCCCGGCGGATGTGGCCATCTACAATACCGGCGGCGGCCCCAACGGCGATATCAAGAAGTGCTACGCGGGCACCTCATCCTGCGCGAGCGGCGCCACGGTGACCTACGCGTTCACGCCCGCGCTCAAGTACGGCCCGATGATCGAGATCCCGCTTTCGATCGATCCGGTCGCCATCGTTTATTCGCCCGTCTACAAGAAGGTGACGAGCACCGCGGGCGTCACGAAGCAATACTCCCTCAATGTGCGTTACGTGAACGCGGACGGCAGCGGCGGCCTGCGCCTCGACCTGCCGACGTTGTGCGCCATCTTCAATGGCAAGATCACCAACTGGAACGACCCGGCGATCCAGCACTCCAATAGCAACATCCCCCTTCAGGACCCCAGTGACCCTGATGGTCTGGTAGTTTGGAACAGCACCGGATTGCCGATCGAAATCGTTGGCCGCGCCGACGGCTCGGGCACGACTTCGATCTTCTATCGGGCGCTCGCGGCGCAGTGTAACGGCTCCTATACCGAATATACTTATACCTTCAACGCCACGACGAAGAAGTATACCCTTTCCCCGACGACGATCCCAAAGACATATACCAATCAATATGCGCCTTCGGGTTCCCACAACCTGCCTAACGCTTCGGGCGACGTGGCGGACAGCACCAGCCCCGTATATACGGTTGGCAATCCGAAACATGGCGCCGGCGCGCCAGTGCCGGAGCCGGGACACTATACATTGGCCAGCTTGAGTTCTGGCGTCGCCACCTACCTCGACTTTAACGACACCCCGCCGAACGGCTCGACCTACACGGTCGGGCGCCTCGGTTACGTCGGCACGGACTATGTGCTTCCAAGCGCCACGGTCACGACCGGTAACACCTATGGTCTGAACCTCGTCGACATTGGCATCGCGAAAAACTCGGCGCCGTCAACCTATGTCTATCTCGAGCCGACCCAGGCCAATGCGATCAAGGCTTTCGGGTCATCGACCAACGCCCTGTTGCCGCCGCAAAGCACATCGACGGGGGTCTATACGACCTCGCCGACAGGCAAGTCCTATGGCCTTCGGTCGGCTCCGGCCGACTGGGTCGAGCCCGTGTCCACCACCTGGACGCTGAGCGACGGGCATACGGTGATTTCGCCGACCCCACTGGCTAACCCCAACGCGAGTGGTACGGTGGCCTACTATCCGATTGTCGGGACAACCCAGGGCTTCTTCTCCACCTGCTACTCGTCAACGGCGATCGCCAATGCGGTGAAAGGCTTCCTGAAGTACTATCTGACCGCGCCGAATATCACCAACACCACCGCCGGCCTGCTGGCCGAGGATGGTCTTGTGCCGATGCCAAGGGCTTGGCTCACAGCGGAGCTGGATACCTTCGTGACCCCGGTCGCGGCCGTCAAACCCCAGAATCTCTACATTCTGCCGGTGGCGGCGACGCCGGCCACGGCGACGGCGGAGGGCGCGCAGTGCTCCACCAAGGTTACGCCTTCTCTGGTTGGCGCCTAGAGCAGGATGATTTTAGATGGAATCATCTAAAATCTGAATCCTGCTCTAGATTCAAAAGTGTAGAGCCCGATTCAGCGTTCAGATCTGTTCCGTCTGAACCCATCGGGCTCTAGCCTTCGGCCGACCGACCAGGTCACCTACGACGGCCCCGGCTCACGCCGGGGCCGTCTTCTTTTACCGGCGCTCTGGATCGAAATCGGGGCGTCGCTCGCGGGGTTTGCGGCGCGTCGCTCAAACGGCCGCCGACCCTGCCTTCGGCGGCAATCCGTCGGCGCTTCAACCGCCTCGCAACCGCAGGGTGGCGATCTGGAACGGGCGCAGGGTCAAGGCGCACGCGCCTTGTTCGATGGCGAGGGCTCCCAGATCATCCTCGAGGGTATTGCTCATGCCGATGCGCGCCACCGGAACCCCGAAGCTGAGCCTCGCCCTGGTCGCCGCGCCGTGGCTCTCGTAGAGCCGCGCGATCCAGCCATCGCCGTCCTCGGCCGGCTTGATGGTGTCGATCACGACATTGGCGGGCGTGGCGGAGGCCAGCGGCTGCGCCAGCACGTCGGCCGGCGCGCCATCCATCCATAGCAAGGGCCGATTGAACCGCGCGGCCTGCGCCACGGTCCCCGCGTCCCGCCAGTCGCCGGCGTGCGGATAGAGGGCGTAGGCGAAGCGATGGACGCCTATATCGGCCATCCGGTCCGGCGACATGGTTCCGCGCTGGAGGCTGAGGCTCATCACATGGCCGAAGGTCGAAAAGCCATAGCGGGCGTTGCTGAGCAGGGAGACCCCAAAGCCAGGCTCCGAAAGATCGGCCCAGCTATGGCCGGGAACCTCGTACTGGGCGGCGTCGGCGTCGGTGTTGGCGTGAGTGGGCCGCTCCACCGCGCCGAACAGGGTCTCATAGGTGGCGCGCGGCGCCTGGCAGGCGATCGGGAAGACCGCCTTTAGCAGGGTGCGTCGCTCACGCCAGTCGATGGTGGTGTCGAACGCCAGGGCGCCGGAGGCCGCGTCCAGGCGGATTATCTGGGTCAGGCGGCTGGCCTTACCGATCGGCCGCTCGAACTTTAGCTCGGCGCGCAGAGGCCCTTCGGAGAGGATCTCGAAAGCGACGTCGCTCGCGACCTCGCGTCCGGTCTCCAGGGCGAAGGGATCGATATCCCACGCCTCATAGGCCGTGGGCCGGTCGTCGAAGAGGACGAAACGATTGGCTTCGCCGGCCAGGGCCTCGCGGCCAGTCGCCCGGTGGACGAGGGAGATCACCGCGCCATTGGGGGTCAACACCACGGTCAGTTGGCCGTTCTCCAAACGCAGGCCGCCATCCGCCAGCCGGGTGAGCGAAACGCGGTCGTCGGCGGCCGACAGGCGCCCGGCGCTGAACGGCGCGGCTTCGACGAAGACCAGATCCCCGCCGGGCTTCGCGGCCACCTCCGCCCTGGCGAACCCGATGGTGTTGACCGGCGTCGCCGCCGCCGCCGGCGCCCCGCCGAGCCCCTGGAGCAAGGATTGGGTCAGTCCGCTCGCCTCGTCGGTCAGCGTCGTCAGCTCCGGGCGCGTGCGCTCATAGACCTCGGCGATGCTGCTGCCGGGCAGGATGTCGTGGAACTGATTGACCAGCAGCACCCGCCACAGCGCCTCGACCGCCGCGCGCGACGGCGCTTCCAGCCCGGCGAGGCCGCGCGCCGTCGCCACATATTCCAGATCCTGCAGCCGGCCCTCGGCCAGGCGATTGAGGCGCTTGACCTCGGACTGGCTGGTGTAGGTGCCCCGGTGATATTCGAAATAGAGTTCGCCCTCGATGGTGGCGAGGGCGCCAGCGTCGGCCTCCAGCCGTTCGAAGAAGTCATCCGGCGCCCGCGTGGCGCTTCGAGGCACGCCCAGGAGATCGCGGGTCCTCGCCAGCCGCTCAACCATCCCCGCGTCGGGGCCGCCGCCGCCATCGCCATGGCCGAACAGATAGAGCGCCTCGGCCGTCCGGTCGGCGTCCTTGTAGTTGGCGCCGTGATAGCGGAGCTCCTCGATGTCGGCGACGCCAGTATAGGTGTCCGCCGGCGGGAAGTGGGTCAGCACCGCGCTGCCATCCAGGCCGCGCCAATGGAAGCTGTGATGCGGCGGCGAGGTGAAGCGGTTCCACGAAAGCTTCTGGGTCAGGAACCGGTCCATGCCCGCCTCGCGCATCAGTTGCGGAAGCTGGCCGGCGTAGCCGAACACGTCGGGATTCCAGAAGGTGCGCGCCCGCGCCCCGAACGTCCGCTCGAAATAGCGCTGGCCGTAGAGAAACTGGCGGCACATCGCCTCGCCGGAGGGCAGGTTGCAGTCCGGTTCGACCCAGCTGCCGCCGATCGGAATCCATTGGCCGGCCGCCGCCTTGGCCTTGATGCGGGCGAACAGATCCGGATCCATTGCCTCGATCACCGCATATTGCGCGGCCTGGGAGCAGGCGAACTTGAAGTCTGGATAATCGTCCATCAGGGCCAGCACATTGGCGAAGCTGCGTTGGCACTTGCGCCAGGTCTCCTCGATCGGCCACAGCCAGGCGGTGTCGATATGGGCGTGGCCGATGGCCGACAGCTCGTGCGCCACGCCACCGTTCCGTATACTGAGGAGTTCGGCCAGGATCGCCCTCGCCGCCGGCCAGGTGGCGCGGTCTTCCGGATCGATCAGGTTGCACACCTCGTTGAGCCGATGCAGCAGCTTGCCGGCCCAGGTGGTGTCCAGCGCGGGGCGCACCAGCCGGCCGGCCAGGCCGCCGGTGGAGCGCGACGTCTGGGCCGGCGTCCGATCGGCCTCCAGTTGGCGGAGAACCTCGAAGTCGTGGAACAGGGCCCAGGCTTCGGGGTCGAAGCGGCGGATCTCGCAGGCCGCCAGGCGATAGGGCTCGGCCGGCGGATGGCCGTCCTCCTGGGCGCCGAAGGCCCGGTTGCAGGCCACCTCGATCTCGAAGGTCAGGGTCTCGCCGCCGGCGGCCCGCTCCGTCAGCGGCGCTTCGTTGCGCCCGATGTTGAGCCCCTGGGCCGTGCGGCCGCCCAGCCTGAGCAGCGCTTCGGAAAGCGAATCCCAGTGCAGATCCACGCGCGAACCGCGCCAGTCGGCCGGGACCTCCGCCGTGACCTTCACCCAATAGGTGGACCACAGGGGCCCGAGCGGTTCGCCCAGGCTCACGGGCCGATAGTCAAGGCTCTGGGCGGCCTCGAAGCCGATCCGCCCGGTCGGGCCGGCGATCTCGATCCGGCTCGCCGGCGAGACGTCGGGATAGATCGCCCGCTCCAGCCGCCGCGCCACCTGCGCCAGCCGGGCGCGGGTGTAGGTCTCGTATCGCCCGCGCGGCCGCTGAAACGGCCCCCGCGATTCCTCGTCGATCATCTTCGCTCCTGGTCCAAAGCCGCCGCCGATCGACTAGTTTGCGGGCGCAAAGTCAAATCGGTCTTGCGCGCGCCAGGCGGCCGGATGACTGTCGCGGGATCGGAAGTTCGGAGTGCGAGGCGATGTTTCGAAAAGCGGCGGGCCTTCTGGCGACCTGCGCCGTTCTGGCCGCTCACCCCACAGCCGCCCAAAGCCCTCCGCCCGCCAACTGCAACACCACCACTGACTTTAACAATCAGCTTCTGATGAAGTGCATTATCCGCCACGTGAACGCCTGGGCGCCAAGCAACAACCCAGCCGAGAAGGTGGCCACCCTTTCCGTCGCCGCCTGCGCCAACTTCAAGGATAACCTCGCCAATTTCCTGGTGACCTGCAAAGGCCTCGATAGAAGCCAGGTGCCCGAGCAGGTCGACCAGCCGTTCGAGAACTGGGCCCTGCGCGAAGTGGAAGAGGCGAGAACCCCGGCGCCGAAACCCGACGCGCCTTAAGGCAATGTCAGCACCACCTTGACACAGTCGCCGTGGTGCTGGGCGGCGATGGCGGCGTTGATCTCGTCGAACGGGTAGGTCTTGACCAGCTTTTCCAGGGGCAGGCGGCCGGCGCGCCAATGGCCGATGAGTTCGGGAATGAACACATCCGGGTCGCTGTCGCCCTCGATGATGCCGCGCACGCTCTGGCCGAAGGTGAGCACCTGGCCCAGGTCGCCCGGCATGGCGCTTCCCGGCGGCGGAATGCCGACAATGCCCAGGGACCCCTTGGCGCCAAGCGCCGCCATGATGGCCGCCAGCGTGTCCGGCCGGCCCGTGGTGTCGAACGCATAGTCCACCCCATGCGGCGCGATGGCGCGAACGGCGGCGGCGAGGTCGGCGTCCTTCGCCGGATCGATCGCGTGGGTGGCGCCCAGCTCCAGCGCCAGGGCCCGCCTCGCCGCGTGCGGCTCGACCACGATGATCACGGCGCAGCCGCGGATCGCCGCCCCCATCACCGCGCTCAGGCCCACCGCCCCGCCGCCAGTGATCAACAGAGAGCTGCCCGCCTCGCAGGCCAGGGCCAGCATCACCCCGCCGGCGCCGGTCTGCACCCCGCAGCCCAGCGGCGCGGCGATCTCGAAGGGGATATCGGCCGGAAGCTTCAGCACATTGCGCTCATAGGCCAGGGCGTAGGTGGCGAAGGAGGATTGGCCGAAGAAGTTGGAGGAGACCGCCGCCTCGCCCTGGCGCAGGGCCTTGGAGCCGTCCGGCCGCATGCCGATGTAGTTGAGCATGGGCATGGTGCGGCAATAGGCCGGATCGCCGCTGGCGCACCGATCGCACGCCCCACAGGAGCGGAAGGTCAGCGCCACCCGATCCCCCGCCGCCACCTTGGTCACCGCCGATCCCACCCGCTCCACCGTCCCGGCGCCCTCATGGCCCAGCACCGCCGGCATGGAAAACGGCATGGCGCCCTCCCTGGCCACCAAATCGGTGTGACACACCCCCACCGCCGCGACCCGCACCAGGATCTCGTCGGGCCGCGGATCGTCCAGCTCGACGGCTTCGAGCGTGAAGTCGGCCCCCGGAGCGCGGGCGACGGCGGCGGTTATCTGGAGGGGCATGAGAAGTCCTTGGTAGGGCTGTCGCTAAAGAGCCGATCCGACCGCGATGACGAGGTAAGATCCGTTCCACGGAATAGTCTAAGGCGCCATCCCCAATAGGGGCACACCCTCGATAGCCGCCGCCGCCCGGAGGTCTCGGTCCAGTGTGGCCAGAGGCGCATCGCGCCGCCTGGCAAGTTCCAGATAGGCGGCGCCATATAAGGTCAGGCGGTGGCGACTCGCCAGGCGGGCCGTGGCGCTCCAGGCATGCTGGTCGGTTTCCAGGTCGAGTTGGACAGGCAGGCGTCCTAAATCACTCAGCGTTGCATCGCGAAAAGCCGCGTCGTGTCGCCCGCGCCGGACACCCATCTCAAGAACATTGGCGACCTCAAGCCGCCAAAGGCCAGGAACCCAGGCGCCGCTGCTGTTAACCTCATCAAATACGTCCTGAACGGCGTCCGTCGTTTCCTCGCTGTAAATCCAGGCGAGGGTCACCGAGCTATCGAGAATGATGCTCACGGCCGGTCGGCGTCGCGGTCGGCCTTCAGGGTCTCCCAGTCAATGGAGGCGAGCGCCAATTGGCGCGCTCGAGCGCGAATACGGTCCATGGCGGCCTTGCCGCTTACTTGGTCGATCGCCGTCACGCACGGCGCCAGTCGCGCGACCGGCTTGCCGTGGCGGGTGATGATGACCTCCTCGCCCCGCTCGACCCGGTCCAGCAACGCTCCGAGCGTGTTTTTGGCCTCGAAGGCTCCGACTTGCGACATAGCGATGCCTTTCAATCTAGCTTAAGCTAGCTTAATATAGGCGTTGAGGGCTGTCACCAAAAGATGGTTCCCTCGCACCCATGAACCGCTACTGGACTCCCTCCGACAAACCCCTCGGCCCCTGGCCGACGCCCGAGACCTTCGAACTCCGCGAAGCCCCGATTCCCACGCCAGGCCCAGGCCAGGCGCTCACCAGAACGATCTACATCTCCCTCGATCCCTATCAGTGGGGCTACAAGCGGCGCGGGGTCGAGCCGGCGGGGGCGCCGTGCCATGCGCGGACGGTCTCCCAGGTGGTCGAGAGCCGGATGGAGGGCTATGCGAGCGGCGATCTGGTGTTCAACACCAACGGCTGGGCGGAATACGGCCTGATGGGCGAGGGGGTGGCGCGACCCTCCTACATGATCCCGCGCAAGCTCGATCCGGCGATGGGCCGCATCTCCCAGGCGGTGGGGGTGCTGGGGATGCTGGGCCTTACCGCCTACGCCGGCATGATCCTCTTGGGCGATCCCAAGGCCGGCGAGACGGTGGTGGTGTCGGCCGCCTCGGGCGGGGTGGGCCAGATCGCCGGCCAGCTCGCCCGTCTTGCCGGCGCCAAGGTGGTGGGGATCGCCGGGGCGCCGGCCAAGTGCGCCTTCGTCGTCGATGAGCTGCGCTTCGACGCCTGCGTCTCGCATCTCAGCCCCACCTTCGCCGAGGATCTGAAAGCGGCCTGTCCGGCCGGCGTCGACGTCTATTTCGAGAATGTCGGCGGCGCCGTGTTCGAGGCGGTGCTGCCGCTCTTCAACCCGGGCGCGCGGATGACGATCTGCGGCCTGATCGCTCACTATGGCGACAAGGCCGGGACCGACGCCAGGGCCGCCCTGATGAAGCGCGGCGAGGCCATCTTCAAGACGCGCGGCGTCACCGTGCGCGATCTTTTCGTCGGCGATTTCGTCGCCGATCACCAGGCGGCGTTTCTGGCCCGGATGGCGCCTTGGGTCGCATCCGGCGAGGTGCGCTATCGCGAGGATATCCGCGAGGGCCTGGAGAGCGTTCCCGCCGCCTTCATCGAAATGCTGCGCGGCGGCAACTTCGGCAAGATGCTGGTTCGCGTGGCCGACGACCCTACGCTTTAAACCGCTCGGCCCGCGGCTCGGGATCGCGCCAAAACCCGTTTTTCCCGTGATCAAACAGTGCTATGGGGCGAAATGGCGACCGTTTCTTCTGCCTCTCCGGCTGGGACTCCGCGCGTCGATCCCGCGATCCTGCTCGCCGAGGCGCGCATGGCCGGCTTCGCCATGCTCAACAGCTATCTGCGGCAATACCGAATCATCGCCGACTATCTGGAGATGAAGCCGGCCTCGGCCCTGGTGTTTCTCACCATCATGCTGGCGGGCTCCCAGCGCTTTGTGCGTCGCTCGCCGATCCAGGATGAATTTCGCGGCATAGCGCCCCTGCCACGTGAGGAAGTCATCCCCATTTCGCGCCGGGCATTGGCCAGCGCCACCGGGCTTCCGCGCGAGACCGTGCGGCGCATCGTCGCCGAACTGATCGCGTCTGGAGATGTCACCGAGGTCGGGCGCAAAGGCGTCATCACCCGCTTTGGCGAGCTTCTCTCACCGCGCTCGCACCGCGTCGTGGAGTTGCTGGCTAGCGAATATGTCCAGACCTTCGAGACGCTCTCCCGCCTTGGCGTCCTGGAGCAATAGCTTCACCTAAGCTCCACTGACGCGCTCCAGCGCCAGTTCGCGCATGAACGCCGGCTCGAAGCTGTCGGCCCGGGCCATGCGCCATTCGCGGCTGAGCGAGACGCTCATCTGGCCCTCGAGGATCGCGCCCGGGGCCACGTGGGGATAGACGTCGTCGCCGCGCAGCACCGCCCCGCTCTGGTGGCGGATCTGCAGATGCCAGGGCTTCAGATGGTCGGGGTGGTCAAGGCCCGCGGCGCCCAGCAGTTCGGCCAAGGCGCGCAGGGTGTTGCGGTGGAAATTGGCCACCCGAGGCGCCTTGTCGCTGACCACCAGCGCCCTCTGGCGAAGCGGATCCTGGGTCGCCACGCCGGTCGGGCACCGGTTGGTGTGGCAGCTGCGCGACTGGATGCAGCCCACCGCGAACATGAAGGCCCGGGCCGAGAGCGCATAGTCGGCGCCGATGGCGAAGATCCGGCACAGGTCGTAGGCCGTCACCAGCTTGCCGCTGGCCCCCAGCTTGATCCGCTCGCGAAGGCCCGCCCCCACCAAGGCGTTGTGGACGAAGCTCAGGCCCTCGGCGAGCGGCAGGCCGACGTGGTTGCTGAGCTCCGCCGGTGCCGCGCCGGTGCCGCCCTCGCCGCCGTCGATGACGATGAAGTCGGGCGTGATCCCCGTCTCCAGCATCGCCTTGACGACGCCCAGGAACTCATACCGATGCCCCACCGCCATCTTCAGGCCGATGGGCTTGCCCTCCGAGAGCGCGCGCAACCGGACGAGAAAGTCGATCAGTTCAAGGGGCGTCGAAAAGGCCCGGTGCCGGGCCGGCGAGACGCAGTCGGCGTCGCGGCCGATCCCGCGGGTGGCGGCGATCTCGGCGGTGATCTTGGCCTTGGGCAGGACCCCGCCGTGGCCCGGCTTGGCGCCCTGGCTGAGCTTGATCTCGATCATCTTCACCTGGGGCGAGAGGGCCTGCTGGCGAAACCGTTCCGGATCGAAGCCGCCGTCCGGCGCGCGGCAGCCGAAATAGCCGGTGGCCACCTGCCAGACGATATCGCCGCCGTGGCGGCGATGATATTCGCTGATCGAGCCCTCGCCGGTGTTGTGGGCGAAGCCGCCGAGCTTGGCCCCGAGATTGAAGGCCTCGATGGCTTGGCCGCTGACCGCGCCAAAGCTGGTGCCCGACAGGTTGAACACCGAGGCCGAATAGGGCTGGCGGCAATCGGGGCCGCCGATGGTGACGCGAAAATCGTGATCGACCAGCGACTTGGCCCGGATCGAATGCGAGATCCAGCCATAGCCCACCGCGCCGGTGTCCTTGAGCGTGCCGAACGGCTGGGCGTCATGCACGTTCTTCGCCCGCCGATAGACCAGGGCCCGGTGTTCGCGGCTGAACGGCACCTCGTCGTGCTCGTCCTCGATCACATACTGACGAAGCTCCGGCCTAATCTCCTCCAGGATGAAACGGATATGGCCGATGATCGGATAGTTGCGCAGGATCGCATGCGGCTTCTGGGTCAGGTCGCTGATTCCGACCACGAGCAGCGGGACGAGCACCGCCAGCGGGATCGCCCACCAGGGATCGGCGACCAAGGCCAAGGCCAGGAAAATCGCGGCCAGAAGGCAGACCAGCTCAAAGACGAAATATCGAGAAAACAGGATGCCCATGGCCTCCCCCGAGGTGGCGCGGCTGTCCGCTTGTTCTGGCCATCCCAGTCGTAGAACGGTCATGTGACGTTTCAGCAAAGCCGGCCGCGGCTTGCTATCGCGGTTTCGAATGGCCGTCGGATGCGCTATGGTGCGCGGGCATGCGCTTTGGACGGGTGGTGCGGCGCCGGGACTGGCCGATCAACGCCCTGGGGGCGCCGCGATCATCTGGAGTGACGCGGCATGTTCGACCGGTATGGCGCGGGCCTTCTGGCCGTCTTCACCTTGCTTTGGGCGGCGCCCGCCGTGGCCCAGGATGTGCCGGCGCGGCAGATCCTCGCCGATCCAAGCTTCCTGCCGCTCAAGGGCCAGGTGTTCGGCGAGACCGATTTTCTGTTCAGCGCCCAGACCGGCGGCTCGTTCGGCCCCGCCGGGGCCAGGACGAGTTCGATCACCATCGATAGCGAGGCCGTCGGTCAGATTTTCCGTTATGGCCTCACCGATCGGCTGTCGCTGAATCTGGCGGCGGAATACGCCTGGTCGCGAGCCAAAAGCACGACCATCTCGGGCGATGTCACCCATAGCGATGTGAACGGCTTCGAGGACCCATCGGTCGGCCTGACCTATCGTCTGATCAGGCAGGCCGATCATCCCGTCAGCGTCGATCTGACGGCTACCTACGCCCCGGACCTGATCTCGGCCGACAACGCCGACGCCTATGGCGGGGCGGGCTCCAGGGCTTTCGGCGGCAGCCAGGCGCAGGTCAGCCTCGCCGTCGCCCATGGCGAGGCCGCCTTCACCGTCCAGGGAACGGCCTCCATTCGCTATGTCGGCGACCGAACGGTGGAGGACCTGGCCAACGGCGACGAGGTGCGAACCGCCAGCTACTGGGTTCCGGCCATCTCCGTCGCCTCGCGCATCCGTCTGAGCGACCGGCTCAGCGCCAACCTCGGCGCCCAATACGACTTCGAAGGCGAACCGGCCGCCTACAACCAGCAAAATGGCCTGACCTTCGACACCAACATCGGCAATGTCGCCAGCGTGGCCGCGGCCCTCAACTACCTGTTCATTTCGGCGAGGTTCGACGGTTCGCTGATCTATCGCCACACCTTCGACAGCTCGGTCGACGCCACCTATCCGGCGAACCCCGCTTTCAATTCCAGCTATGATCGCGAGGGAAACTCGATCGAGCTGACCCTTCGCTACACGCTCAAATAGGCCCTCTTTGCGAAAGGACGGCCTGCGCCTGGCCGGGCGACCCGTATCGGGTCCTTGGACCCTTGCGCAGGAAGGGCCGGGGCGACGCTATGGCCGCGACCATGAACTTCCGAGGCGTGAGCGTGGAGACCCAGACCCTATCTCGTGATAAGGAAGGCGCGGGCTACGCCCTGGCGGCCGGCGCCCTTCGGCTCCAGCGCCTCTTCACCGACCAACTGGGCATGCGGCCGACCGAGGCGGCGGTGTACCTCACCATCGTCCTGGCCGCCGGCGGGAGCCATGACTGCGAGGTCTCGCGCCGACAGCGCCACGGGATCGGTCCGATATCGCGGCGCGCCGTGGCCGCCGCCACCGGCCTGCCGCGCGAGACCGTCCGCCGGATCATCGACAAGCTGCTCGAAACGCGGCTGATCGCCACCGCCGGCGAGACCCCCAGGCATGGCGGCCTTGTCGCCCCCGGCGCCGACAAGGTGGTGGCGATGCTGGCCGCCGAGGCCGACCGCCTTTTCGAGACATTGGCGGGCGTCGGCGCCGGGGCGCGCTAACCCCTCTTGGTCTTCACATAAGTTTACAAATCCCCGGAACGCGCGAAGCGCGCGCGGCCCAGGGTCGTCATCGCTCACCAACAAGGAGACCCGAGCATGAACGATCCGATCTCAAGCCCGCCGGTCGCGGCCAAGCCCCGCCGAAACTGGCTCACCGGCGTGGCCCTGGCCGCCGCCTTCGTCGCCGGCGGCGTCACCCTGCCGCTGCTTTCCGCCTCGGCGCAGGATGCGGCGATGCACGGCATGATGGGCCACGGCGGCATGCACGCCATGGCCATGGGCCACCTCAACGCGGCGCTCGACGCGGCCGGCGCCAGCGCCGATCAGAAGGCCAGGATCACCGCCATCCTGCACGCCGGCTTCAAGCCCATGGCCGATCTGCACGCCGATATGAGGGCCACCCACGCCTCCCTGCACGCGATCCTCCTGGCCCCCACCATCGACCGGGCCGCCCTGGAGCGGCTTCGCGCCGGCGAGATCGCCAGGCTCGACGCCGCCAGCAAGACCCTGGCGGCCGCCATGGCCGACGCCGCCGAAGTCCTCACCCCGGCCCAGCGCGCCAAGCTGGCCGCCATGCCCATGACCCATCAGCCGCCCAGCTGACGCCTTGCCTTCCCGCCGGGGCCGGTTTCCTGTGGCGTCATGGCCGAGACGATCCTGATCATCGACGATGACGTCCGGCTCGCGGACATGCTCCGCGAGTATCTGGCCAAGGGCGGCTTTGCGGTGGAGGCGCGCCACACCGGCGCCGGCGGCGTCGAGGCGGCGATCCGCCCGGCGAGCGGCGGGCGCCCCTACGACGCGGTGATCCTGGATATCATGCTGCCGGATCTCGACGGCCTGGAGGTCTGCCGCCGGCTCCGCGCCCAGACCGATATCCCCATCCTCATGCTCACGGCCCGGGGCGAGGACACCGATCGGATCGTCGGCCTGGAGCTGGGCGCCGACGACTATCTGCCCAAGCCGTTCAACCCGCGCGAACTGCAGGCGCGGCTCAAGGCGATCCTGCGCCGCCCGCGCGGCGAGGGCGCCATGGATGGGCGCCTGAGTTTCGGTCGGCTGGAGATCGACCCGGGTTCCAGATCGGCGCGCATCGATGGCGTGGCGCGGCCCCTCACCTCCTACCAGTTCGATCTGCTGCTGGTCCTGGCCCGGCACGCCGGCCGGGTGCTCTCGCGAGACCGCCTGATGGACCTGGCCAAGGGAGAGGCGCTGGAGGCCTTCGACCGGTCCATCGATGTCCATATCTCGCGCCTGCGCGCCGCCCTGGAGGACGAGCCGGCCCATCCGCGCCGGATCATCACCGTGCGCGGGGCCGGCTATGTCTTCGCCCGGGTCCAGGACCAGGCATGATGGCCCCGCCGCCCCGGCGCCACCTCTTCTGGCAAGTCTACCCGACCCTGCTCGTCAGCCTCATCCTGGTGGCGGTGCTGGGCGCCATCGTCTGGCACCTGTTCGGCGTCGCCCCCATGGGGCGCGGCGAGGGGCTTTCCATGCATCCCTCCAGGGCCTTCCATATGCGGGGCCTGGCCATGCTGTTGATGGTGGCCGCGGTGGTGGGCCTGGCCGCCTATCCGGTGGTGCGGCGGATCACCCGCCGGCTGGAGGCTCTGCGTCTGAGCGTCGAGGCCTGGGGCGGCGGGGACCTCGCCAGCCGGGCCGAGACGGCCGGCGGCGACGAGATCGCCGCGGTCGCCGCCAGTTTCAACGCCGCCGCCGACAAGGCCGACGCCCTGCTCACCGCCCACAAGACCCTGCTCGCCCACGCCAGCCATGAGCTCCGCTCGCCCCTCACCCGGCTGGGCCTGGCGGTGGAGATGTTCGCCGGCGGCGGCGATCCGGCCCTGGCCGCCTCGGTGCGCCGGGAGATCGCCGAGCTGGACGGCCTGGTCGAGGAGATCCTCCTGGCCAGCCGCCTCGATCATGCCCCGGGCCTTGCCGAGACCGAATGGGTCGATGTCCTGGCCCTGGCCGCGGAGGAGGCGGCCCGCGCCGGCGCGAAGCTGCTCGATGTGACGCCCGGCGCCGCCCCCTTCGAGGTCCTGGGTTCGCCCCGCCTGCTTCGCCGGCTGATCCGCAACCTGATCGACAACGCCGCCAAGCACGGCGCCCGGCCCATCGAGATCGCGCTGGCGCATAAGGCGATGGCGATCACCCTCACGGTTCGCGACCATGGGCCGGGCATTCCCGCCGCCTTGCGCGATGCGGTCTTCGAGCCGTTCTTTCGGCCCGACGGCTGGACCGAGGAGGCGGGTAGCTGGGGCCTGGGCCTGTCTCTGGTGCGCCAGATCGCCGAGAGCCATGGCGGAACGGCGCTTTGTGAGGCGGCGGCGGACGGCGGCGCCGCCTTTGTGATCCGACTGCCGGCTCGTCAGTAGGCCAGCCAGGTGAACACCCGAAAGGCGTTGTTGTCCGAGGCCTTGCCCCCCATACCGTCGTAGTTGGACCCGGCGCCGTTGAACTCGCTGTAGAAGCTGTATTGCAGCCCCACGCGCATGTTGAAGCGCTGGCCGAGCGGGGAGTGGCCCGCCCCCCATGGCGTGCCGTCGAGCTGGAAGGTCACCCCCGTGCTGTTGGGCCTTAGCGTCCGATCGCCGGCATAGAGCAGGGCGTCGGAGGAGCCGGTGGTGTCGAACCAGGCGACGGTGAAGCCGACCTTGTCCCGGTAGTAGTAGCTGGCGTCGACGCGCACGTCCCGCAGATTGTCGTCTGTGTTGGCCGCCAGACCCAGGGCGTAGGAGGCGGCGAGCGCCTGCTGTTCGTTGATGAAACGCGCGTTCAAGGTGACCACGTCGCTGTTGGACCGGGTCATCTGCCAGGAGGCGTCGAGCCCGAGGTCGGTGTAGCGATCGCTGGAGCCGGTGCTCTGGATGCGCTGCGGATAGATATTGGTTCGCATGCCAAAGGCGCCGATCTCGAAATTTTGCGTCCCGGACGCCGCCTGAAACGCGACCCTGCCATAGGGCGCCAAGCCGTCGATGCCGCCCGGATCATAGGGATCGGCGCCCAGACGGGTCAGGGTGCTGGCGTTGGGCGAGCCATAGGCCCCGGCGGTGAGATAGAGTTCCGAATTGATCCAGACATAGGGCGTGACCCCAAGCGTCGTCTGGGCCAGCGCGCCGCTCAACAGCGGCGAGGCCGACGGTGATGGCGCCAAGTCCGAGCTGGTGTAGGGGAAACCCCAGGCCGGCAGGGTGTTCCACACGTCCTCGACGGTGGGGGAATTGTTGAGGCTGACGCCCCAGGTGACGCTCGTCTTCTTGATCTGGGTGGTCGCCGTGGCGCGCACGTCGAGGTTGTCCCAGGTGAAAGCCCTGGCGATGCCGTCGTAGGTGGTCTGGATCAGGGCGCCCAGATGCGCGCCGAGGCCGCCGGCGAGAAAAAGGCTCACCTGATCGACCGCGAAGTTGTCGTTGGCGGCGAACCCGGGCGTCGGCGGCTGACCTTTCTGGGTGTTGAGATACGAGGCCACCACCATCGCCGAGACCGGCACATTGAAGGTGTTGGTCCGGCTGGTGAAGCCGCCGAGCTTGAACGCCCGGCCGAAGGGGGTGAGTTGTGGCCCAAATCCGCCGACGTGACAGGATTGGCAGGGCTGGCCGGTCTGAACGGCGAAGGCGGGCACCGCCTTGGCCGCGCTCGCCGTCATCGTGACCACCGCCAGGGCGGCGATCAGAACCTTTTGAAATCCCCACCCCATGGCCGGCGCCTCAGGCGGCGGGCGCGTAGAGTGTGCACCAGCCGGTCGGGCTGATCGGGCCTTGAACGAGTTTGCAGGCGGCCGGGGCGAGCCAAAGCTTGCACTTGTCGCAGCGGGCCGAACCCTTGGGTGTTGGCTGGTAGGCGACGGCGTTCTTGGCGATGGAGGGGGCCGCGGACGCCGGCCTCGGCGCCGAGGCGACGCCGGCGATCACGGCGAGGCCGGCGAAGAGGGCACCCCTGCCGAGCACTTCGCGGCGCTGAAGGACTTCCACGCGGCGCGCGGTCAATGGGGTGGTCATTTTCGAAGCCTTATGTCCGTAATCTAAGGGGCGGATTTCCGCCCCTAAGGCTCGTGTGCGCCATCGCCGCCGGACACGCCTTGATCCAGATCAAACACCGCCTTGGCGGGAAGGTTCCCCACCTGGGCGACAACATGTCGCGGGCCGTGGCGGAAAATTCATTCGACCTTAAGCCGGCCGCCCGCTAGCTGAGGCCTGGGTCATGCCGAATCGTCGAAGGGGCCGCGCGTGAAATTCATCGGATTCTTGGCCGTGCTCGCCGGGATGGCGATCGCCGGCGCCGCCGCCGCCGGCCCCAACCTGATCGTCAACGGTGATTTCTCCGCCGGCGACACCGGCTTCACGACCGACTACGACTTCATCACCAACCCCGGATCGACCAGCCTCGAGCCCGAGGGCACGATCACCATCGCCGACAATCCCTTTTCCGTGCATCCCTACTGGGTCGATCTCGGGAACACCAACAATCCCATGCTGATCGTCAACGGCGCCACCTCCGGCTCCCCGACCATCTGGGAGGAGACCAACATCTCCGTCGGCGCCGGCAAGACCTACAGCTTCAGCGCCACGGTGATGGATATCTGCTGCAATTCCACCTATGGCGCCAACGCCAACGCGCCCTCGGAAATCAAGTTCCAGATCAGCACCGATGGCGGGGCCGACTGGACCGACCTGGCCGGCTACACGACCAAACCCGGCGCCGTCGCCCAGAGCGGCGACAGCGGAATTCCGGTGACCATCTATGGAAGCTTCCACTCCGCGGTGCTGGGCCAGCTGGCTATCCGGGCCATCAACGGCGTGAGCGCGGCGGGGGGCAATGATTTCGCCCTCGACAACATCAGCCTCAGCACCCCCGAACCGGCCGCCTGGGCCCTGATGCTGGTCGGGATGGGCGCATTGGGCGGCGCGCTTCGCGCCCGCCGCGGGATCAACGCCGCCGCCATCTGACCTCGCCGCCGATCGGGCTTTGGCGCGAGCGCCCACGGCCTGGAGGCGAGTCGGGGGGGATGACATCCTCCAGGCCGTGAGCCACGCGAATGAAAGCCCGCGTGACCGGACAAGGCGGCATACTACGCCGCGCAGTCCGGCATAAGCCGAACGCCCCATACTCAGATCGGTTCCCGGCGCCGGGAACGGAATTTTTCGATCCACCGTTGCGACTTTGTCGTCAGCCGTAGGCGACGCCCTGGGCTTCCACATAAAGCGCATAGAGCGACTGCGAGGCGGTGATGAAGAGGCGGTTTCGCTTGACCCCGCCGAAACAGACATTGGCCGCGCCCTCAGGCAGATGAATCCGGCCGATCGCCTCGCCGCTCGGGGCGATGACGTGCACGCCGTCGAGATCGGGCGATCCCCAGGCCGCCGCCGCCCAGACGTTTCCGTCCGTATCCACGCGAAAACCGTCCGGGCTCGCCGAGCCGAAATCATGGAAGACCCGGGCGCCGCTCAGGCGCTCGCCGCCCGCGACGTCGAACGCATGGATCTGGCGGGGATGGCCGCGCCTGTGACTGGCGCCCGTGTCGGCGATGTAGAGAAGGCCATGGTCCGGCGAGAACGCCAGGCCGTTCGGCTTGGCCAGTCCTTCCTCCACCACCGTGGCCGCGCCCGTGGACGGATCGAGGCGATAGGTGCGCTCCGGCAGCTCCAGCTCACCCTTGTCGCCCTCATAGTGGCCATGGGTTCCATAGCCGGGATCGGTGAACCAGATCGCCCCGTCGGGATGAACCACCACATCGTTGGGCCCGTTGAGACGCTTGCCCTCGAAGGCGTCGATCAGCACGGTGATCGTCCCATCGATCTCCGTGCGCGTCACCCGACGGCTCCGGTGCTCGCAGGTGATGAGCCGCCCCTGCCGGTCGCGGGTGTTTCCGTTGGCGTTGTCGCACGGCTGGCGAAAGACGCTCACCTGGCCGGTCTCCTCGCTCCAGCGCAGCATCCGGTCGCCCGGAATATCGCTGAAGATCAGGCTGCGATGGTCGCCGATCCAGACCGGCCCCTCGGCCCAGCGCGCGCCGGTCCATAGCCGTTCAATGGCGGCGCTGCCCACCCGATAGCGGTTGAACCGCCGGTCCAGGCTCTCCACCGCCGCATCGGGATAGCGCGCCGGCGCGCTCCAGTCGCGATCGGCCGGATGGTTCGATGGCATGTCGCCGCCCTCCCTCGTTCGGCGAACAGCCTAGCGAGCGGCGCCGCTCGACGCCATCGGTCGGCTCTCAAGGTTTTCCATCACTTCCGCGACCGCTATCCTTGCGCCCTCAACGGAGGCCAAGCCATGTGCCGCAACATCAAGACCCTGTTCAATTTCGATCCGCCGGCCGACGAAGAAGAAATCCGCGCCGCCGCCCTGCAGTTCGTCCGCAAGCTTAGCGGCTACAACACCCCCTCCAAGGCCAATGAGGCGGCCTTCGAGGCGGCCATCGACGAGGTCGCCGCCGCCGCGCGTCGTCTGCTGACCTCGCTGGAGACCGGCGCCCCGCCCCGCGATCGCGAAACCGAGGCCCAGAAGGCCCGCCAGCGCGCCGCCGAACGCTTCGGCCATCCGGCGCGGGCGTGAGCGGCGCCGCCTTCCGGACAGGCGTAGAGATCGGCGCCAACTCCGAGGCGTCAGGCCACGGAGCTCGCCCTCGGCGCGGCCAGAGAAAGCCGACTCTGCTGAACGGCGTGACTGGCGCCGTTGGTTGCCGCGGCCGCCGATGGCGCCACTGCCGCCATGGCCTGGGCGAACCCGGCGGGACTGGCGCTGGCGGTCTGGTCTGGAACGAAAGCGAGCAGGAAATCGCCATAGAAGCCGGAGCCGGCGGCGTCGGTTGTCACCGTCAATGAAACCGTGACCGGCTGGAGTGGGAGCTTGGGCCCCACCGCGCGCAGATCGAGCGGAGCAGGATCGGTGAAATAGGCCTGGGCGTCGGCCACGCTGCCGAAGCTCTGATCGACCCAGGTCTGCTTGCCGCTGCTCACCACCAGGGTCACGCCCGTCACGCCCGCGCCGACAGCCTCGCCTTGGTAGAGACCCAACGCCAGTTCGCCCTGACCGGTTAGGCTGAGTAGATTGAGCGTCAGGATGGCGCTGCTGGTCGAGGTCTCCGCGTCCAGGCCGCTGCTGGCGTGGCCACCGCCCAGTTCACCCAGAGCGAACACCGTCGTGGCGCCCCCCAGGGCGCTGGCCATGTTCGGATTGGCGGCGAGCACGGCGGCGCTCACGGCGGCGGCGGGGGCGGCCGTCGCATAACTCACCGAAACCCCGGATGTGCAAAAGGTGGGCAACGCCGCCGCGTAACCGGCTTGGGCCGTCCCGACGGCGGTTCCGTCGACCTCCCCAGCGCCGATCGCCTGAACCTGGCTCACCGACAGGGTCCCTTTCTGCGCGCCGCTCATCAGGCCGCTCTGGGCGAGAGTGTCGACAACGCCTGTTGCGCCCACCGCCGTGGCGGTGGCCGAAGCCTGCCCGAGCTCATTTACGAAGAAGTTCCCATAGGCGTCTTCGGTATAGTCGCCCACCGCGTAGGCGTTCGAAGTCACCTGGCTGTTGGTTGCCGTTCCGGTCGCGATCGATGTGGCGCTGAGCGCGCCGGAAGCCGTAGAAAGAACCTGAACCTGGGAAGCCGCGACATTGGCCTCGGCCAGGGCCGTGCTTCCGCCGCTGGCCGAGGCCGTTCCGGTGATCGTGGGCGCTCCGGTCAGGTCGAGTTCGGCGACCGAGTCGGCTTCGCTCTGGGCGCTGGAGAGGCCCGTAATCGACGCGTTCGGAGCGTACTTCGCATAGTCGTAGGTAAGGGTCGAGCTGGCGCCGCCCGCGCCGCCGATGGCGGTCTGGGATAATCCGAGCGCGCCGTCGTCGGTATCCCCTGTCACCACATCGTCGAGCGCCTCGGCGCCGCCGCCCAAGCCGGTCGCCTGTGCGTTGGCGGCGCTGACGCCAAAGGCGGCGGCGGTCACGATGGGGGTGGCGTTGGCTCCCCCGTCGTCGGCGGTTGCGTTCGCATTGGCGACGCCGCCGCTGGCCAGGGCGTTGGCCGTCGCCGATCCGCCAAGGCCGCCGATGCCGCCATATCCCCCTTTCGCCGTCGCATTGGCCGTGACGGTGGCGCTGCTATCTCCGGTCACCGTGGTCGACGCCGTCGCGTTCCCGCCCGTCGAGGGGATTCCAGCGCCGCCTCCGGCCCCGCCGTCGGCTTGCGCGGAAGCGGTGATCGTTTGGCTTCGCCATTTCAGCGGATTGGCCGCGTCGTCGACGACCATCGTCGCGCTCGCGAGGCCGCCGTCACCGCCCGCGCCCGGCTCGCCCTGGAGTTCTCCGGCCGCGCCGCCTTCAGCCTGCTCCGAGAGGCTCAGGGTTCCGCCCTGCGTGCGGCCCTTCGCCGACCCGGCCGAAAGGATGGAATCGGCGCCCACCCCTCCGCTCGCCACTGCGTCGGTGCTTCCGCCGCCGCCGCCGGCCTGAACCACGCTCGCGTCGGCCTCGCTGACGCCGATCGCCACCGCCGAGGTTCCGCTGGCGACGCCGCCGTCGCCCGCATTCGAGCCGTCGTTCGAGACCAGCCAGCTGCCGGCTCCGGCGAAGGCCTTCGAGACCGCCGAAGCGGTCAGGCCGCTCGCATAGGCGGTGGTCCCCGTGACGGCGCCGCCGTTGGCGCCAGACCCGCCCTGACCGGCGTCGCCGCCCTCGGCGAACGCCGTGGCGCTGGCCGCGCCGAGGGTGTTTACGTCCCTGGCCGAGGTTCGGGTCGCCGCGCCGCCCGCGCCGCCCGCGCCGATGGTGAAGGGCGCTCCGACCTGGCCGCCATAGCCGCCCCCTCCCCCACTTCCCGCGATGCTTTGGGCTGTGGCGCTCGTGCCGCTGGAATCGGCGACCAGGGAGGCCGCGACCGCGGAAGCGGCCCCGCCCGTCGCGCCATTTCCCCCAGCGCCGACAAACGACTCATCGACGATGTATCCCGAGCCGCCGCCGCCTCCCAATCCACCCCAGGCTTCGGCCGAGTTTGTCGGATCGCTCGATTGGGTGTTGGCCACGGCCGCGAGCCCGCCACGGCCGCCGGCGCCGCCGGCGGGCGCATGAAGTATGCCGGTCCGGCCGGCGCGTCCGGCCGCACCGGTCTTGCTGAGGTCCATGTTCGTGATTTCCCCGCGGGCGCCGGTGAATTTTCCCGAGGCGCCGCTACTACGAAAGGTTAGCACATCTTCGGCGGCGAAGCGAATCGGCCCGCTAACTTGGCTGCGCCCAAGCCCGTTGACGAACCGCGATCTCCATGGAACGAGCCCTTCCATGAACCGCGCCCCCGCTCCCCAGCCCGACGCCTACGCCCGGGTCCTTCATCGCTTCGGTCTTGCCGGTCGGCTCGACGCCGCCGAGGCGGCGCTTTCCTGGGACGCCCAGACCCATATGCCGGGGGGCGGGGCCTGGGCCCGGGGCGAGGAGATGGCGGCCCTCACCGAGGTGCGCGCCGATCTCACCGGCTCGGACGCGGCGGCCGAGGAGTTGGCGCAGGCGCAGGAGATGGCCTCCGCCCTGGAGCCGATGGAGCGCGCCAACCTCGCCGAAATGCGCCGGCTGCACATCCACGCCGCCGCCGCGCCCAAGGATCTCCAGGCCACCCAGGCCCGCCTCTCCCAGACCCTGTCGGCCATCTGGCCCCGGGCGCGGGCGGAGAGCGATTTCGCCGCGTTCGCCGGCCCGTTCGCGGAATTGCTGGGCGTGGTGCGCGAGATCGCCGCCGCCAAGGCCGAGGCCCTGGGCCTTGGCCCCTACAGCGCCCTCATCGACGCCTATGATCCGGGCGTCAGCGAGGCCACCATCGATCCGATCTTCGCCGAGCTCGCCGCCGCCCTGCCGCCACTGATCGCCGAGGTGCGCGAGCGCCAGGCCCGCTGGCCTGCGCCGATCCCCTTTCCGGCGGTCCCGGCCGATCGCCAGGAGGCGCTTTCCTACGAACTGGCCGCCGCCGTCGGCCATGATCGCAACCATTTCCGCATCGATCAGGCGCCGCACCCGTTCTCCGTGCCCCACGCGCCGGGCGATGTGCGCTTCACCACCCGCTACGATGTGGAAAACCCGCGCATGTCGATCTGGGCCACACTGCACGAGGCCGGGCACTCGATGTACGAATTCAACCTGCCGCGCGATCTGGCTTTCCAGCCCGCCGGCCTGGCGCGCGGGGCCAGCGTGCACGAGAGCCAGTCCCTATGCCTGGAGCGCCAGGCCGGCCGCGGCCGCGAGTTCCTGGAATATCTGGCCCCGGTGATGGCGCGGACTTTCGGCGGCGATCCGGCCCCCTGGTCGGCGGCCAATGTGCTCAATGTCATCCGCCGGATGGATGACGGCTTCATCCGCGTGGAGGCCGACGAGGTCTCCTATCCCCTGCACGTCATCCTGCGCTACCGCCTCGAACAGGCGCTGCTGAAGGGCGACCTCGCCGTCGCCGATATCCCCGGCGCCTGGAACGAGATGTTCCAGAAGATGCTCGGCCGCATCCCGCCCAACCACGGCCTGGGCTGCCTGCAGGATATCCACTGGTCGATGGGCCTGTTCGGCTATTTTCCCAACTACGCCATGGGCTCGGTCCTCGCCTCCCAACTCTTCGAGACGGCGCTGGCGGACGATCCCGAGCTCCTGCCGGCCCTCGGCCGCGGCGATTTCAAGCCCTACTTCGCCTGGATCAAGCCCAAGGTGCACGCCCGCGCCAGCCTGGTCGATTTCGACACCCTGGTGAGGGAGGCCACCGGCAGGCCCCTGGCCGTCGACGCCCTCCTGCGCCACCTGCGCCGCCGCTATCTGGAGGAGCCGGCGCCGGGCGCGTGACATCGATGCCGCAAACCGAAACGTCGCCCTCGATCTCCGTAAGGCGCGTCCCCGCCGGCGCCGGGGTCACCCTGGTCGTGCGGACGCTGGGTTCAGGCCCGGCGGTGGCGATGATCCCCTCCTGGGCGCGCGGCGCCAGCGACTTCGATGCCCTGATGGGCGCCCTCGCCAAGGCCGGCTTCACCGCCATCGCCGTCAATCCGCGTGGAATCGAGGGGAGCCAAGGCCCGCTCACCGGCATCAGCACCTGGGACCTGGCCGACGATGTCACCGCCGTGATCGAAGCCCTGGCGGGCGGTCCCGCCTTCCTCCTCGGCCACGCCGGCGGCAACCGCATCGCCCGGGCCCTGGCCACCCGCCGGTCCGAGCGCGTCAAGGGCGTGATCCTGCTCGCCGCCGGCGGGCGCCACCGCGATCAGGCCAGGTTCGATCTCTTCGCCAACGAGACCATGTTCGCCGAGCCCTCGGCCGAGACCTTCATCCGAGTGATGCATGAGAGCGGCTTCTTCGCCCGCGCTTCCGATCCGGCGGTCTGGCTCAGCGGCTGGTGGCGCGAAACGGCCCAGCCGCAATCCCTCGCCCACCAGCGCGTCGATCCCAAGGCATGGTGGGCCGGCGGCGGCAAGCCGATCCTGGTGGTCCAGGGCCTGGAGGACGGCATCGCCCCGCCCGCCAACGGCCGCGACCTCGCGGCCCTCTATCCCGACCGCGTGACCCTCACCGAACTCGAAGGCGCCGGGCACGCCATGCTCCCCGAGCAACCCGCGGCCATCGCCGAGGCGGTGATCGGCTGGCTCAAGGGGCGGTGATCAGCCGGCCGCCTCCGCCGCCAGCGCCTCCAGGAACCCCGCCAAGGCCGCCACCGCCGGGGCGGCGTGCTCGCCGAGGCCATGGCGCCTGGCCAGCCAGCGGATGTCGTTATAGCCCAGCCACACCGTCCCGGCCTCGTCTTCCCAGGCCAGGGCCTTGAGCGGCAGGTCGATGCCGAGGCTCTGGGCCGCCTGCATCAGCGGCGTCCCCGCCTTGGGATTGCCGAAGATGATGAGTTCGGTCGGCCGAAGCGCCATATCCACCGACTTCGCCCCCGCCGCGTGGTCGATCCGCGCGAATACGGTGACACCCCGGGCCTTCAGCCCCGCGACCACCCTGTCGATCGTCGCGGCCGCGCCCTGGCGGCTGGCGCGGACAATCAATCCCTCGACGGCCATGATGCGGCTCCAAAAATCTCAGCCTGACAATCTTCCCCGAAAATCCTTCCCCGGTCACGCATTGAACGGCGCGGCGGCCTGGGCTCTACTGTACGGGCGCTGAGTCGGGCGCTCGAAGGAGCCAGCCTCATGAACCCGGCCATGATCGTCAAGCTGGCGGCGCTGCTCAGCATCGTCCTGGTGGTGATCTCCGTGGGCCTGCGCTCCCGGCCGATCGACGCCCTGGCCCTGGTCCGCGAGCCGATCCTGGGCCTCAAGGCGATCCTCGCCATGTTCGTCGCCGTGCCGGCCGTGGTCATCGCCGCCACCTACATCCTGCCGTTCAAGCCGCCGGTGGAGGCGGCGCTGATCGCCCTCTCGGTCTCGCCCATGCCGCCGATGCTGCTGCGCAAGGGGGTCAAGGCCGGCGGCCAGGCGGACTATGTCATCGGGCTGCAGGTGGCGATGTCGGTGGCCTCGGTCATCTTCGCCCCGATCATCGTCGCCATCGCCGGGGCGATCTTCAAAGTCGACACCGACATCAACATGCTGGCCATGTGGAAGACCCTGATCATGACGGTGGGGGCGCCGCTCTTTGTCGGCATCCTTATCCGCCGGCTGTGGCCGAACCTGGCCGAGCGCCTGGCCAATCCCACGGGGCGGATCGGGCTGATCATGCTGACTTTGGCCGGGGTGGTGATCCTTATCTCGAGCTGGCCAGCGGTCGCCTTGGCGCTCGGCGATGGCGTCCTCGTGCTGATCGTCGCGATCGTCCTCTTCGGTCTTCTCGTGGGCCATCTGCTGGGCGGCCCCGACGAGGGCAATCGCGGGGCCTTGGCGGTGGCCTGCGCCGCCCGCCACCCCGGCGTCGCCATCACCATCGCCACCTCGACCTTCCCGGCCCAGCAGCCGATGATCACCGGCGCGGTGGTGGTCTATCTCCTCGCCAGCATCATCCTGGCCATCCCCTATATGCGCTGGCACGGCCGCCACCTGACCGACCTCGCCAAGGTCTGATCGGGTCGCCACGGCGCTCCGCGCTCCGCGCCCGAGGGCCGGCGCCGAGACCCTCCCATCCGCGTCCTACCCTCCGCTTCGTCCAACTCCGTGGTCTCCGTGAGCTCCGTGGTTCGGATTCCGGCTTTGAATTCACCACGGAGTTCGCGGAGGACGCGGAGAATTCGTCAATGCCCCCTCACCGCACCTTCCAGCTCTCCGCGCTCGTGGGCCGCGGTCCCCAGCCGTCGGTCCAGGCCGTCGTCGCCGCGCGCGTCGGCCGGATCGGGATCAGCGGCCGCGAGAGGCAGGCGTAGCGGGTCTCATCGGCGATGTGGTCCTCGCCGGCGGTGTCCAGATCCTCGGGCCGCATCGGATCGTGCTGCAGCACCGGCACGGTGCGGATGAAGTCGCGGCAGGTGTCGAACACATAGAGCATGGGGATGTCGTCCTGCCCGCCGATCCGCGCGCGCATCTGGTCCCAGCCGCTCAGGGCCCCGGCCTTGCCCACCCGGGTGTTGTCGGCGGGCATGAACCGCACGCCGGCCCGGCGCAGGCGCTCGGCGATGGAGGGGCCGCCGTTCTCGGCGAAGATCGAGGGATCGGCCACCGGATGGCGGATGGTCTCGCCGCGCTCGCGCTCGAGGATCCCGGCGGCCACCGCCTCCGCCTCAAGACGCAGGCCCTCGCCGCCGCGGCCCGCGCCATACCACTCGCGATAGCGCACCAGGGCCCCGCGGGGGATCGTGCGTCCATCCATGAGGCGGGTGTCGTCGCCGGCCACCGCCCACCAGCCCACCGAGAACGGCGCGGCGTAGCCCCAGTCGAAGCCGCGCACCCGCGTCCAGTCGCCGGGAATGGCGAACGGGGCGACGATGTTGCGCGCCGACCATTTGTCGAAGAAGGCGCCCTCGATCACGCTCCAGTCGCCCTCCAGCCACGCCTTCACCAGGCTCGCCGAGCCCGACTGCTGCAGGCGCGGCACATAGGCCGGATCGTTGGCGATCAGGCGCGGATTGTCGGCGAGCCTCGCCGGGATGAAGGTGCGCGCGAGCGTCGTCACCTCGCCGGTGAACGGGTTGCGGAAAGGCTCGGGTGTCAATTTCCACGGGCCTGGATCGATATGGCGCGCCTTGACCCAGTTGTGCCCGGCCCCGCCCGGATTGCAGGTGGCCCGAAACCCGCACGGCGCGCCGGCCGCGCTGCGCAGGGTCGCCTTGAGCTTGTCCACCGGCCCCGGATTGGGGAACTGGGTCAGCTCCTCCACATAGACGCGGGAGTAGTCGTGACCCTGGTAGTTGTCGGCGTCGGCGTCATTGTCCAGATAGCGGAAATAGAGCGTCGCCCCGCTCGGCCATTCGAAGCGCGACCTCGCCTGGCGCCACACCGCCCCCTCGGGCCGGAAGATCGCCTTGGCCCGGGCGATGGTCGGCTCCAGGGCCACGCGGGAGCGGCGCACCAAGAGGCCGCGCGCGGCGGCGCCGTGATTGCGCGCGTGCAGGGCGAAGTCGCCCAGGGCCCCGTCGGTCTTGCCCCCGCCCCGCGCGCCGCCATAGACCAACTCGAAGACGCCGCTGGTAACGAAGGCGGCCTGGGGTCCGATCTGAGGTTTCCACGTCACCGCTTCGGGGCGTACTTGGCCAGCCAGGCCTCGTCGCTGAGGCCAAATTCGAGGACGACGCCGTCATCGTCGGTCGGCCACGCCGGGGCGGGGAGCGCCGCCAGCGGCGGGGCGAGGATCGGCGTCTCCGGCAACCGGCCCTTCAGCTTGCCGGCCTCCGCCAGCATCGCGCGCGCCTCGCGCAGGGCCGGAGCCGTATTCAAGGCCTCCGCCGCCGCCACCAGACGGATCAACTCGTCGATCACATGCGCCAGGTCGTTCGAGCCGCCCCGCGCGCGGCGGTATATGAGCTCAGCCACCCGCGCCTTCATGTCGGCATTGGCCCACGCCCTGTAGGAACAGCGCCGCCATTTCGAATAGCCGGCGATCACACCGGCCTGCACCGGCGTCATGCCCCGCGCCACGGCCTGGGCGAACATTTCGCGCTTTTCGTTGGTGAAGGGCCGGGTCGGATCGTGAGGATCTTTACGGCGCCTGGGCTTGGGCTTGGATGGCGGGGCGGCTGGCGCGTTCATGATCCTCGTCTCGCTAGAGTTTTCATAATGCAATATATATTGCAAAATGTCAACCTCTCCCACGGACCTCTCCACCACACCTGCGTCATCCCGGTCGGAGTGGAGCGAAGCGCAACGGAGCGCCGGGACCCAGGGGCCACATTCAACGGGGGTTGACGCCGCCGCGGCTGAAACGTGCGTTCCGGTCCCCCTGGGTCCCGCATCTCCACTCCGCTCCGCTTCGTTGCGTGCGGGATGACGCAGGTGGTGGGGGCGGCTCGCTTCGTTGGTTTCGGATGACGCAGGGGGTGGGCGCGGAGATCAAATTTCTTTTCGCGGGCGTGTAACGACCTCGGGTGTGGCGACGAATACCCCGGCAACCGAGCGAGAGACGGTTTGGCTGGGCGTCGGCGGGTCACTTCGACCCTCGATCTTCAGTACTCAAACGGTCGAGCGTTCAGCCTCATTCCGGCTTCGGCCGGTCAACCCATCCCGCCGCATGTGGCTGGATATGATGGCCAAGCTGTTGGCCGAACCTCAGATGGAGACACCAATGAGCAAGTCGTTTTCGGTGATCACGGGCTCCGCCCTTTTCGCCTCCTCGGTTCTGGGCGCCCTGGCCCTGGCCACCACAGCGGCCCATGCCGGCCCCGTCGCCAAGCCGGCCGGTTCGGAGAAGTGCTATGGCATCGCCAAGGCCGCCAAGAACGACTGCGGCGCCGGCGCCCACTCCTGCGCGGGCCAGGCCACCATCAACCGGGACAAGGCCTCGTTCGTCTATCTGCCGGCCGGCGCCTGCGAAAAGATCGCCGGCGCCAGCCTGACCCCCGGCAAGTAACGCAAGCCTACCCCGGGCCTCGCCATGAACACCCTCCCCTCCCCCGGTGGCGCGGCCCGCCCCGCCGGCCCGGTCCCGGCTCGCGCCGGGATCGGGCTGCGCTTTCCTCATCACCAGCAGGTCCTCGCCGGCCGCCCCGACGTCGGCTGGCTCGAGGTTCATCCGGAGAACTATCTCGGCGCCGGACCCTTCACCGAGGATCTCGACATCATTCGCCGCGACTACCCGATATCTCTGCACGCCACGGGATTGTCGCTCGGCTCGGCCGACGGCGTGGACGACGCGCATCTGGCCGACATCGTCTCGCTCTGCCGGCGCGTCGAGCCCGGCCTCATCTCCGATCACCTGTCCTGGAGCGCCGGCGGCGGGCTGCATCTGCCCGATCTCCTGCCGCTGCCCTACGACGAGGAGACCCTGGCCGTGACAGCCCGCAACATCAACCGCGTGCAGACCGCGCTTGGCCGATCGATCCTGATCGAGAACCCCTCCACCTACCTCGCCTTCGCCGACTCGGCGCTCACCGAAGCCCAGTTCCTGAGCGAACTGGTGTTCGCCACCGGCTGCGGCGTCCTGCTGGACGTCAACAACATCGCCGTCACCGGCGGCAACCTCGGCGAAGCCCCCGCCCATCGGCTGGAGTTGCTGCTGGACTATGTCCCCCCGACCGCCATCGGCGAGATCCATCTGGCGGGCCACGCGGTCCAGCGGTTGGACGATGGCGTCATCCTGCGCATCGACGACCACGGCTCGCCGGTCAGCCCCGAGGTCTGGTCCCTGTTCGAGGCGGCCATCGCCCGCCTGGGGCCAAGGCCGGCCTTGATCGAGTGGGACACCGACATTCCGGCCTTCAGCGTGCTCCAGGCCGAGGCCGCGACCGCTCAGTCCATCCTCGATCGCCTTGCCTGGAGGTCGGCCCGTGCCGCCGCTGGCTGAACTTCAGCATCGCATGGCGCGCGCGATCCTCGGCGCGGATGTCGGGGGTCTGCCGCCCCTGGCGCCTTCGCCGATTCCGGCGAAAGCCGCGTTCGGCGTTCACCGCAACACCGTTCTGAGCGGGCTGACCAAGGCGCTGCGGCTGACGTTTCCCACGGTTGACGCCCTGGTCGGCGAAGCCTTTTTCGACCAGGCCGCCGAGGCCTATGTCGCCGACCATCCGCCGAGGCACGCGCGCCTGGCCGTCTATGGCGAGGCCTTCCCCGCCTTCCTCGAAGGCTACGACCTGGCCGCCGGCCTGGTTTATCTTGGCGACGTCGCCCGGCTGGATCTGGCCATCGACCGGGCGCTGAACGCGCCGGACGCCGACGTCCGCCGCCACGTCGTGATCGACGCGCGGGTGAGCCTCGCCCTGCCGGTATCGCTCACCGTCTTGCCCTTGAGCTACCCGGCCGATGTGATCCGCGCCGCCCTCGATGCCGGCGATGATGAGGCGCTCGCCGCGATCGACCTCGTCCCGCAACCCCGCTTTGTCGCTGTCTGGCGTGTCGGCCGCGAGGCGGCGGTCCTGGCCCTCGGGCAGGCGGCGGGCCTATTCCTCGCCTCGATCCTCACCGGCGCCGCCACCGACGAAGCCCTCGCCGCCGCCGTCGCCGCCGCCACGCCGCCAGAGGCCCTTCGGGCGATCCAGACCGAGGTCTTCGCCGCCCGCTTCGCCCAAATCATCCAGATCCGACATGAGGACACAACGTCATGACCAACCCGGTCTTTCCGCCGGCCCCGATCCAGCGCGTGATCACGGCGCTCGATCGAATTCCCTTCAGCGTGCTGATCCTGTTCGCCCGCGGGGCGACTTTCAGCGTCTTCATGCGGTCGGGGCTGTCCAAGCTCTCCGACTGGAATTCGACCCTCATGCTGTTCCACGACGAGTACAAGGTGCCGCTGCTGCCGCCCGATATCGCCGCCTACATCGCCGCCGGCATGGAGCTCACCCTCTCCACCCTGGTCCTGGTGGGCCTGTTCTCCCGCCTGAGCGTCCTTGGCCTATTCGGCATGATCGCCGTGATCCAGATCTTCGTCTATCCGACGGCCTGGCCCGACCACATCCAGTGGATCGGCTTCATGATCTTCATCCTCTGCCGGGGCCCCGGCGCCTTCTCCCTCGACGCCCTGATCGGCGGCTGGCTTCGCGGACGGGCGGCGGCGCCGGTCGCCGCCTAGCCCCCCGCCGCCGCCCGGATCGCGGCGATATTGGCGGCGTAGTGATCGGGGCCGCCCTTGAACACCGCCGAGCCGGCCACCAGGGTGTCGGCCCCGGCGGCGATGAGGGCGCCGGCGTTGGCGGGCGAGACGCCGCCGTCCACCTCGATGCGGATCGGCCGCCCGCCGGCCATGGCCCGGATGGCGCGCACCCGCGCCACCGCCTCGGGAATGAAGGCCTGGCCGCCGAAGCCGGGATTGACCGACATGACCAGCACCATGTCGACCATGCCGATCACCGGCTCGATATCGGCCACCGAGGTGCCGGGATTGAGCGTCACCCCCACCTGTTTGCCGAGCGCCCGGATGGTCTGCAGCGTACGGTGGATATGCGGGCCGGCCTCCACATGGGCGGTGATCCCGTCGGCCCCGGCCTTGGCGAAGGCCTCGAGATAGGGATCCACCGGCGCGATCATCAGGTGCACGTCGAACAGCTTGTCGGTATGCGGACGAAGCGCCGCCACCACCTCCGGGCCAATGGTGATGTTGGGCACGAAGTGGCCGTCCATCACATCCACATGGATCCAGTCCGCCCCCGCCGCGTCCACCGCCCGCACCTCCTCGCCCAGCCGGGCGAAATCGGCCGAGAGGATCGAGGGCGAAATCACGAGGGGATTGGCGGTCATGGGCGCGGTCTTTACGGAAAACGGTTCATCGGCCCGACCCTAGCCGCAAACCGGCCGCCGCCCAACGGCCTCCTCTCTCCTCCCCCTTTTGGGGGAGGGGGACCCCGAAGGGGTGGAGGGGGCTCCAGCGGGGCTGAAATATCGGCGTCAAGCTGGAGCCCCCTTCCCCCAGAGGGGGAAGAGAAAGTCTATGCCGTCGAGCGCGAAGCCTACACCGCTTCCCGCTCCAGGTGGCTTCGCCGCACGCGTTCCACCAGGTCGGCGCTGCCCATCACCAGGGGCGAGCGGCCGTGCGGCGATACCGGAACCCGGTCCAGGACCGGATCGGCCCCGTCGGTGGCGCCGCCGCCGGCCTGTTCGGCCAGATAGGCGATCGGATTGGCCTCGTACATCAGCCTAAGGCGCCCTTCGCCATAGCCTGGCCGATCGTCGGCCGGATAGAGAAACACCCCGCCGCGCAGGAAGATGCGATAGGCGTCGGCCACCAGCGAGGCGATCCAGCGCATGTTGAAGGCCCGGCCGTGCGGCCCGGCCTCGCCGGCCAGGCAATCGTCGATGAAGCCGCGCACCGGCGCGCGCCAGCGGCCGGCGTTGGAGGCGTTGATGGCGTATTCGCCGCCGCTCGCCGGGATCGCCAGCTTGGGCTCGGTGAGCACGAATTCGCCGCTGGCCGGATCGAGCACGAACGCCGCCGCGCCCTGGCCGAGAGACACCACCAGGGCGGTCTGCGGCCCATAGATGAAGAAGCCGGCCCCCACCTGGGCCCGGCCGGTCTGGCGGAACGAGGCCGCCGGCTCGCCCGTCAGCGCCGGCAGGATGGAGAAGATGGTGCCGATCGGCGCATTGACGTCGATGTTGGAAGAGCCGTCCAGCGGATCGATGGCGATGGCCAGCCGCCCGGCGGGATCGAGCGCCATGGGCGCTTCCACCTCTTCGGAGAGATAGGCCGCGACCGAGGCGCCGGCCAGCGCGCCGCGAAACAGATCCTCGGCCTCGATGTCCAGCTTCCGCTGGGCGTCGCCATCGCTATTGACCCCGCCGGCGGCCGCCCCCAGCCGTCCGCCCAGCGGCGGCGCCGCGATCAGGCGGGCCAGGGTCTTGGCCGCCGGGGCCATGGCCAGCACCGCCGCCGCCGCGTCCGCCGTCAACGCCCCGGCCCCGGGTGCTTCCGCCCAGGCCTCCAACACCGCCTCCAGGGTCGAACCCCTATCCATCCCGCCAAGTCCCTCACATCTCTCGCCGCGCCCTGATAGGCGAGAATTGGCCGGCGGCGAAGGCGATAAGCGCGGCGGCGGGGCAAGGCTCCCTCGGAGATCGAGCCGCGCCGCTGTCCGTTAGTGTCTCGGTTCCCAGGGTCTCGCTCGTCCCCACCCGCCCGTGTCATCCTGGCGCCCCCTACACACCCGCGTCATCCCGGGCGCAGTGGAGCGAAGCGCAACGGAGACCCGGGACCCAGGGCCACATTCAGCGCACGCTTCAGCCGCGCCGGTTGAGAGATGCGTTCCGGGCGTTGCGTGCGGGATGACGCAGGTGTGTGGGGTTCCCCAGATTTGGGGAACAGAGACAGCGCCAGGGTGTCAGGTCCGCCTGAACATCATCCCCGGCGGGAAAGCGCCCCAGCCCGATTCACCCAGTTCAGCCTCCCCCCGCACCCACCTCGAAAACGATCTCCAGCCCGTCCTCCTCGTCCCATTGCTCGCCCACCTCGACGAACCCGTATTGGGCGACCAGCGCCAGGGACGCGAGATTGTCCGGCCTGATGCTTGCCCTCACCGTCTGAATGGACGCGTCCTCCTTCGCCCATTTCAAAAGGGCGACCAAGGCCGCGCGGGCGTATCCTTGCCGCCGGAAAGCCGGATCGACCGCGTAGCCCACCTCCACCATGCCGGCTTCGTCCGGCGGACCGTGGAATCCGGCCCGGCCCACCACGAGGCGGCGATCGGCATCGACAATGGCGCGGGTGATCCAGGCCGCCGAGGCGGGATCCGTCTCCACCTGGGAGGCGCGGCGGCGCCAAACGCTCCGGTATTCCGGCCCGGCGAAATAGGCGCCAAGCGCGATGGGCGAAGCGCGATTGGCGGCCCCGAGATCGCCGTCCGCGAGCGCCCGAAGCACGGCGGGCGATAGCTGAAGAAGTTCGATGTTTCTCACCGTTGCGGCGCCCATCCCCTCCATCCTCCCCGCCTCGCGACGCCACCCCGGATAGGGGATCGACGCCCACCATGCTACCTTGGCCTCAAGACTGAGCCTCACCAGAGTATGGAGACATTCGGATGCGTGACCTTCTGAAAGCGGCGGCCGGCGCCCTGATCGGCCTTCTGGCCGCGGCGGCGGCGCTACCCTCGGCCGCGGCCGAGCCGGTGAAGACCATCGTACTGGTGCACGGCGCCTGGGCCGACGGCTCGGGCTGGCGGGGCGTCTACGATATCCTCACCAAGGACGGCTACAAGGTCAGCGTGGTCGCCAATCCCGACACCGGCCTCGCCGATGACGTGGCCGCCACCCAGCGCGTGCTCGATCGGCAGACCGGGCCGGTGATCCTGGTCGGCCACTCCTATGGCGGCGCCGTGATCACCGAGGCCGGCGCCGATCCCAAGGTGGCGGGCCTCGTCTATATCGCCGCCTTCGCGCCGGACGCGGGCGAGACCATCGCCCAGTATCTGCCCAAGACGCCGCCGCCGCCGGTCGAGCCCTCCAAGGATGGCCTGCTGTTCTTCAATCGCGACGCCTTCCTCGCCGCCTTCGCCCCGGATGTGCCCATGGACACCCGGGTCTTCATGGCCGACGCCCAGGTGCCGCTCGCCGCCTCCGCCTTCGCCGCGCCCATCGCCAACCCGGCCTGGAAGACCAAGCCCAGCTGGTACCTGGTGTCGTCCAACGACATGATCATCCCGCCCGATGTGGAGCGGATGTACGCCAAGCGGATGAAGGCGACCACCCAGGAGGTGGCCGGCAGCCACGTCGCCTTCATCTCCCACCCGGACGTGGCCGCCCGCCTCATCGAAGACGCCGCCAAGGGCGCCGCCGGCGCGCCCTAGGTCGCGAAAAAACGGGACATGCGCGGCGGCGGGTCGACGTCGTCAAGCCCGCCGGGCCTTAAGGTGGTCAGAGCCTCGATTATGTGACTAATGACGCGGCGAGTGAGTGTCGATCGGTCGTGGGACTTCATCGGCGGATCGAAAAGGCTAGGGTCTATGTCGGAAGAGGGCCCGTTCGCGGCCGATGTCGCGGCCGTTCAGGCCGTCGCCGCGGTGCGAACCATCCTGGAGGTGGTGTGCCGCACCACCGGCATGGGCTTCGCCGCCGTCGCCAGGGTGAGCGAGGATCGCTGGGTCGCCTGCGCCGTTCTCGACGCCATCGATTTTGGCCTGGCGCCCGGCGGCGAGCTGAAGGTCGACACCACCCTCTGCCACGAGATCCGCGAGAGCGGCGAGGCGATCGTCATCGATCATGTCGCGCATGACGAGGCGTTCGCCGCCCATCCCACCCCGGCGCTGTACGGCTTCCAGAGCTATATCTCCGTCCCCATCATCCGGGCCGACGGCGGCTTTTTCGGCACGCTATGCGCCATCGATCCTAGTCCGGCGAGGCTGAAGACGCCCGAGATCATCGGCATGTTCAAGCTCTTCGCCGAACTGATCGCCTTTCACCTCGACGCCCAGACCGAGATCGCCGAGGGCGACGCGCGGCTGGCCGAGGCCAGGCGGTTGGCCGAGCAGCGCGAACGGTTCATCGCCATGCTGGGGCACGATCTTCGCAACCCCCTCGCCTCGATCGACGCCGGCGTGCGGCTGCTTCAGACGACGCCGCTCGACGAAAAGGCCGGCCGGGTGGCGGGCCTGATGCAAGCCAGCGTCTGGCGCATGACGGCGCTGATCGACAACGTCCTCGATTTCGCTCGCGGGCGGCTGGGAAGCGGCCTTGCCGTCGGCCGCCAGGCCAGCGACCTGGCCCCAACCCTCGCCCATGTGATCGCCGAGTTGCAGTCGGTTCACCCCGGCCGGAAGATCGAGGCCCGCATCGAGATCGATCGCCAGGTCGAGGCTGATCCGGTCCGCCTTTCGCAGCTTCTATCCAACCTGGTCGCCAACGCCCTGACCCACGGCGCGCCGGACGCGCCGGTGCGGGTGCGCGCCGGCATTTCCGACGGCGTCTTCGAGATCGCCGTCGCCAACGGCGGCGATCGCATCCCCGAGGCGGCGCTGGAGCGCCTGTTCCAGCCCTTCGAGCGCGGCGCCGTGCGGCCCGATCAGCAGGGCCTGGGCCTGGGCCTCTATATCGCCTCGGAAATCGCCCGCGCCCACCACGGAACCCTGAGCGTCGCCTCTTCCGACGAGCAAACCGTCTTCACCTTCCGCATGCCGGCGAAGTCGGGCGAGCTTTGTTCGGCGGATCTCTCGGAACAGCCCGCCGATCGCTAAAGCCCGTTGTCGTCCCTTGATCGATCGCTGACGGCCGCGAGCCCAGCCTGCCGACTTGGGCGGGTCCCTGGCGAACGCGCCCAGCGGCTCGGGCGCCGCGCGCTCTTAAGCCGGCGCCGCGCCTTCTTCGCGCCGGCGACGGCGGCGGATCGCTGCGTCCCCCTCTAGGCGATCATCGCCTGGAAGCGCGGGTCCTCGCGGATCGGATCGAGATCCGGATCGTCCCTCGCCGCGTCGACTAAACGGCTTCCAGCGGCGCTCTCCATCACCGGACGCAGCATCTCGATGGCGCCGTCCGGGTCATTCAGGTGCAGCGACAGCGCGCAGGCGAAATTATAGCGCATCAGCATGTTGTCAGGGTCGATGAGCAGCGCCCGTTTCATCCATTCGCCGGCGCGGTCGCCCTCGTCGAGCACCGCCAGGGCGTCCGCCGCATAGGCCATGGCGTGGCTGTTGATCCGGTCGTGGGCGAGAATCTTCTCGACCCGCTCCAGCGAGGCGCGCGATGCGGCCTTCGCCGCCTCGGGGTCGCCCAGCGCCATCTGGCAGCTGGCCAGCATCCCATAGGCCGTGAAATCCGCCTGCGCCTGACCGGCGACCATGGCGAAGCATCGCGCGGCCTCATGGAGCCGACGGGCGCGATAGAAGACCCGGCCGCCGACGAGGTTCGCCTCATAGGACTCGGGCTCGAGTCTCAGGGCGAGCTCGACCGCCTTCAGGCTCTGCTCGGATTGGCCGGCATAGGAAAGCACATTGGCCTTGGCCGCGTGCGCCTCGGCGCAATCGGGATCGATGGCCAACGCGCGTTCCGCTTCGGCGCCCCCGTCGCCGCCTTCGGCTCGGAAAGCTTCATGAACGCTCGACAAGGCATAGGAAAGCAGCGCCCAGGCCCGCGAATACTCCGGGTCCAGTTCCACCGCCCGCCGGGACAGCCGGGCAATGGCCTTCTCGCGCTGCGAATCCCCCCGCGTGCCGCTGTCCAGAAACTGACGGGCCAGAAGAAACAGGCTGTAAGCTTCCGCGTTCGTGGTGCCGCGGCGCTCGATCGCCTGGCGTTCGTTCGGCAGCAGCTTGATCTTCAGGGCCGCGACGATCGCCTGGCTGATCTCGTCCTGAAGGGCGAAGATATCGTCAAGGTCGCGGTCCCACCGTTCGGCCCACAGATGGGTGTCGGTGGCCGCCTCGATCAGCTGGGCGGTGATCCGCACCCGGTTACCGGCCTTGCGCACGCTGCCTTCGACCACATGGCTGACGCGAAGCTCCCTGGCCACTTGCGTCATCGGCGTCGACTTGCCTTTGAGGGCGAAGGCCGAATTGCGCGAGGCGACGTTCAGCGCCGAGACCTTGGAGAGATCGGTGATGATGTCTTCGCTGATGCCGTCGGAGAAATACTCCTGTTGCGGATCGTCGCTGATATTGGCGAAGGGCAACACACAGATGGACAGCTTGTGACGCGGCCGCTCCGACGTGGCGGAAGTCTGCGCCGACTCGCCACCGCCGGTGAGGGCGGCGATGCTGGCTGTCACCTTGAGCCAGCCGGGGGCGTCGGCCTCACCGGACCACCCGGTCATGTCGGCGCACTGGGTCTGATCGAACGGCATCGGCAGCTCCGCCCCATCGACGGTCAGCTGAACCAGCTTGCGGTCGGCGCGCGCGCGTTCGGCCTCCGAGCGCACCCACTCCGAGTTGGCCGCCTCCGCCGACCAGACGACCACCACCGCTTTGGCCGAGTTCAGCCGCTCGCGGATGACGTCGGCGTAGGCGCGGTGCGCCGGGATCTCGTCATCGCGCCACACCCCGTAGCCGAGCGCGCGCAGGGCCTCGCCAATCTGGCGGGCCTGGGCCTCGGTCGACCTAGCGTAGGAGATGAAAACATCGGACATGCTGAACCGGTCCCGTCCATGGCCGTCGCCGCGACCCTAGCGACAAGGCCCCGGCGATCAAGGGAAATGCCCAAGCTGGCCGGTCGGCGAGTGATTGCCCAAGATCGCCTCGGGGCTAAACCCTCGGGCTCCATCGTCGCCAGGGGTCGCGCTTGACGACCCAGAGCCGCCGCGCGACGGTTTTCGCGTCCGGAATTGACCGGGAGTTCAGGCGCCGATGCAGCAGCTGGCCGGGTCGTTGGCGATGGCCTTTCTGGCGGCGTCCAGCCTCTGGACCGCCAGCGATCCGTTCGTCGGCAAGTGGAAGCTCGACGTGGCGCGAAGTGTCATCGTCGACCGGATGGTTATCGAAGCCGCCGGGCCAAACCGCTACGCCTTCAGGTTCGAGGGCTCGCCGGCGGAGACCGTCGTCGCCGATGGAACCGATCAGCCCGGTCTCCCGGGAACCACGCTCTCGGTGAAAGCCCAGGACCCACGCACCATGAAGGTTGTGCGCAAACAGGCGGGCCAGATCGTTATTTCGGCTGACTGGAAGGTTTCTCCCGACGACCGGACCCTGAATGACGCCTTTACCGCCGTACAGTCGGACGGCTCGTCATCGACGACCCACTATGTCTATCGCCGCTTGTCCGGAGTGTCGGGTTTCGTCGGCGCCTGGGAAAGCACCACCCCGCCCGTCGGCCTGGTCTACGAGCTCCAGGTCAGGCCCCTCGGCGACCAGCGGCTGGCGTTCGTCCGCCCGTCCGGCCTCAAGACCGTGACCTTCGATGGCGCCGACCATGCCGTCACCGGCGCCGCTGCGGGATCGACCGTGTCCGGCCGGCGGCCGGCGGAGCGGACCATCGAGCTCACCGACAAGGTCGGCGGCGAAGTCTCCGACACCCAGGCGCTTGAGCTCTCGGGCGACGGCAAGACCTTGACCATGACCGTACGCAGACCCGGTCAGGCGACGCCCGGCGTGCTGGTCTTCGAACGAGAATAAGGCGCCCGCCCCCTTGGCCGCCCGAAAGCCAACCAATTTTGCCTCGGCCCTCAAGCCGCCTCGTCCACCCGCTCCGCCGCCAAATCCCCTCGCCGCCCGTCCTGTTCCGCCGCCACGCGCCGCCCCCGGCCGTAGCGCCGGGGCGAGCAGCCCATGACCCGCTTGAACGCGGTGCTGAAGGCGCTGTCGGACTCGTAGCCGAGCGCCAGGGCGATGGCGCTCACCGGTTCGCCGGAATTGGCCAGCTTGTCGGCGGCCAGCAGCATCCGCCAGCGCGTGAGATATTCCATCGGCGCCGCGCCCACGGCCGCCTTGAACCTCTGGGCGAAGGTGGTGCGCGACATGCCGGCGCGCTCGGCCAAGGCCCGCAGCGTCCAGCGCCGGGCCGGATCCTCGTGCATGGCCGAGATCGCCGCCCGCATCGGCTTGTCGGCCAGGGCGAAGAACCAGCCGACGCCGCCGGCCGCGCCCGCCTCCAGATGCAGCCGCAGGGCCTGGACCAGCATCATATGGGCCAGGTGCTGGGCCACCAGAAAGCCGCCGGGCCGCGGCTCGCGCAGCTCCTCGCCCATCCGCTCCATTGCCCAGCGCAGCACCGCCTGGTCGGCCGCCTTGCGGATATGGACGATCGGCGGCAGGGCCCCCAGTAGGATCTCGGCGTGATCGCCGCCCAGCACGAAATGGGCCCCGGCCATGAAGAACGCGCCGCCGCCCTGGTATCGCACCACCCCGCCATTCCTGGCGTTCGTATAGAGGGTCAGGGCGTCCATCGGCGGGAGGGCCGGATCGCTGGCCAGCCGGAAAGGCCGCCCGCGCGGCATCAGAAAACAGTCGCCCGCCTTCAGCCGCACGGGCTCGACGACGCCCTCCACCACCAGCCAGCCCTCGCCCGAGACCGCGGCGTAGCATTTGATGCCTTGATGCTGGGGAAACTGCAGCGACCATGCGCCGCCGAGATCAAGACCGCCGGAAACATAGCTGCGCGGCTTCAGCAGCGAGAGCACATCGGAGAGCGGATCCACGGGGCCTCCCGGACGATCGCGAAGGTGATTTGAACCTCTCAGCATAGATCGTTCTGGAGCGAAGGCCTATCGTGGCCGCAAAAGAAGGATCCTCGCCCATGCCCGCCAACACCGCCGCCTCTCGCCAGGCTCGGGATGGGCGGGTCATTTCGCGCCGGTCGGCGCCGCGGGCGGCGGCAGATGTTCGCGGACAAAGGTGTCGACGCATTCCTGGCTGACACGATCAAATCGCGCCTTCAAACCGTCGGGCCCATCTCCCATCAGGGTGGCGTAGTCCACCGATGGGCCGCCCCTCGACGTCTCGCCGCCGTGGTTGCAGGCGCCTTTGACCACGGCGCGGTTCTGGCCCAGATCGCGAATCTCTATGTTCGCCGCATACATGACGTCGTAGTGCCCGCTAAAACCGCGGTTGGTCACACCCCATTGTTCTGTTTTGACGTCCACTTCCCACGCGGCCCCGTCGGTGCGTGGCGAAGCTTTGCCGCCGCCGGGCGCCGCCTGGTACGGCTGCTCGGCCACCCGCGCGTTGTTGAGCCCGGCAAAGACGACGGCGACGCCGTGGGCCACGTCCGGCGCGGGGTTCGTCAGATGATGCTCGTCTCTGATGTGGGCGCCGTCGCTCATCATTTCCACGGCCGATAGCGCCCCGCCGATGGCGCCGAAACCCATGAGGAGCCGGCTGCCGGTCTTGCGAGCCATGAATGTCATTTGCTCGGGGCCGCCGGCCCATGCCACCAGCGGGCGTTGGTCGTCGGCGGGAGGCGGCGGCTGCGCCGCGGGGGTGTCAGGCGCGGCGGGCGGCCGCGGGGGCGCGTCGGAGGCCGTCGCCGGAGGGACCGGCGCCGGCGCCGCTTGAGACAGGCTTGCCGTGGGCGCAAGCAAAACAATAGCCGCAACGGCGCCTGGCGCTAATCTCATTCTGGTTCCCCCCTCGTCGGCCCTAATCCGACGAAAACCACGGCCCCTTGTCAAGCTGCATCGGCTTCGACACGGCCGCTTTTGCAGACGCTTGCCGCCGATGTGGAAGGGCGGTCCGCGCGGCCTCGGCGGAAAGAGCCCATCCGGGAGACCCGATCCAGGTGGCCTCCCGGACGATCGCGAAGGTCATTTGAACCTGTCAGCATGGATCGTTCTGGATCGAGGGCCTATCGTGCCCGCAAAAGAAGGAGCCTCGTCCATGCCCGCCAACACCGCCGCGTGGCTGCCCGCCAAGGGCGTGAAGCTCGAGGTCGGCCCCGCGCCCTACACCGCGCCGGGCGCCGGCGAGATCGTCGTCGAGAACCGCGCCGTGGCCATCAATCCGGTCGACTGGGCGATACCCCTCATCGGCCAGATGATCTTTCCCTGGATCAAACGCCCCTGCGTCCTGGGCGAGGATGTGGCCGGCGTGGTCGTCGAAGTCGGCCCGGGCGTCACGCGCTTCAAGGTCGGCGACCGCGTCGTCGGCCACGCCCTGGGCCTGAAGAAAGACCACAACCGCCCGGCCGAGGGCGCTTTCCAGGCCTATACGGTGCTGATCGAAACCATGGCGGCGCCGATCCCGGATAGCCTGGCGTTCGAGAACGCCGCGGTGCTGCCCCTGGGCCTCTCAACCGCCGCGTGCGGCCTCTTCCAGAAGGACTATCTGGCGCTGCGCCTTCCCACGAAAAATCCGGCGCCGACCGGCAAGACCCTGCTCGTCTGGGGCGGCTCGACCAGCGTGGGGAGCAACGCCATCCAGCTCGCCGTGGCCGCCGGCTACGAGGTCTTCGCCACCGCCTCGCCGAGGAATTTCGACTACGTCAAGCGGCTCGGGGCCAGCGCGGCCTTCGACTACAATTCAAGGTCCGCCGTCGCCGACCTGATCGGCGCCCTCAAGGGCAAGACCCTCGCCGGCGCCCTGGCCATCGGCGAGGGATCGGGCGAGGCGTGCATGGATATCGTCCACGCCTGCCCAGGCGACAAGTTCGTCGCCACCGCCAGCGCGCCGGTCTCGCTCGCCTCCCTGCCCGACCGCGGCGGGATGAGCGCCTCGATGATGGCGAGGTTCCTGGCCTACAACGTCTCCATGGCCATAAAGTCCCGGCTCTGGGGCGTCCGCACAAAGTTCATCATGGGCGACTCCCTGGCCGGCAACGAGGTCGGCAAGGCCATCTACGCCGACTTTCTGCCGGAGGCCCTGGCGGAGGGCCGGTTCGTCGCCGCCCCCGACCCGATCGTCATTGGCAAGGGTCTGGACCAGATCCAGGCCGCGTTCGAGGCTCAGCGGAAGGGCGTTTCGGCCAGCAAGGTGGTCGTCTCGCTCTAGCCTCGCCCCGGAGCGCGACGCGTGACGCGGGGGCCGCTTAGTCGCCCCGGCCGTCGGCCCTCGCCTTGACCTTCCGCAGCATCGCCTCGGCGTTTTCCAGGGTCGGCGAGGCGAAGGTGTCTTTCACCTTCCCGTTTTTGATGATCGCCACGAGATAGGGCAGTTTGGAGCTGCTGGGCGGCTCATAGATCGCGAATTTTCGGCTCATGCGCCAACATATCCGCGCGGCCGGCCGTTGGCCAGAGACATAAGCGTCGCCTTGGGGTCCGTGATTGGGGCCGGGTCGCCCGGCGCAATTCCAACGGCGGACGATTCCTGGCGACGACGCCCGACGGACGATGTAGGTGGCGCGGCGCCGATGCGCCTCCCCAACTCCGTGGACTCCGTGGTTCGCGTTCCGGCGTTCAAGTCACCACGGAGCTCACGGAGGACACTGAGCGTTCACCGTCGAGGCGCTCCGCCATTCACTGCGAAAACGGCGTCGTCGGAACCGGGCAGGCTTTCACTGGATCGGCGTGAATGGGCATATTTCTTGTATCGAGCCGCCAGCATTCGTCAAAAACCGAGCAATAGCAGGTGATGGTATCGATATTCGCGGTGGACTCGGAAAGTTTCCGCAATTCGTCGGGTGGAATTGATTTGTCGCTCACCGTTAGAAACGCATCGATTTCCTTCGCGCTCAGAACGTTGCCGACCACCGTGGAGCTCTTATAGGGAATCTTCTGGCCGTCCGCGCTTGGGCCCAAAATGGTATGCAGCAAGGTCCTGGCGTCCGGCACGCTTTTGCCGGCGTAGAACACCTCGAGGCTTTCGATCTTCGCCGGACCGACGCCCTTGTTTTGCATCACCAGGTTCAGGAACTTATCGCCGTTTTCATCGCTGTTCGAGACGGAGGTCAGGACGAATGGCCAACTGTTGGCCGCCACCAACCGCTTCATCGCCTGGCCGTTCTCCGCCGCCAGCATCAGCGAGATGATCGAGATCACCACCACCGAGACGCCGAGAATGACATCGACCCATTGCCGCCCGGTGTGGTGATGGTGGTGCGTGTTGATCTCGGGCCCGCTGTCCATGTCCACGCCTTACCCTCATGCCGAACGCTGCATAGCGTTCCGCGGAAACAAGGTCGAGCGGTAGGGTCAAGTCGGCCGCGGCGGGCGCGGGCCTGGAGCGGGATGGCTTTTGATTCAAAAGTATAGAGCCGCCGCAAAGCGTCGCCGCGCGCGTGCGGCGACCCATCGCCCGGCGACGAATCGTGGCGCGTGGCGGCTTTGCAACCAGGGGCCAAAACCCCATCCCGAAGCCGTCCCAAGCCTCCGCCCCAGGCCCGCTAGGCCTCCCGCAGCGAAACGCCGCCGGCGACGACCGATGGCGCGCCCTTCGCCTCGCTCCGCTTGCTCGCCAAGGGATGCATCACCCCGGCGCCGGCCGGCCAGACGCCTGGAGCGGTCTTGATCCGCGCGCAGATGCGCCGCGCATGCTCGCCGAGCCCCGCCCAGATTTCATGCGGCATCGAGGGCTCGAACTGGGACGCCTCCAGCCAGGGCGCCGCGTATTCGATATTCGGCATCGCCCGAATCTCGCGGCTCACGTTAGGCGTCGCGCCATGCCAGGCGCGGGGGTCGCGGAACACGCCGGCGCCGGCGGGGGCGCCGACCACGGTGGAGAGCCGCATCCATTCCGGCTCGTCCGCCTGGGTCGGCGGACTGGCGGCCAGGGTCTGGGTGCCGGGGATCTGACGGATCGGCCCGTTTTCGAAGGTCATGTCGCTCATCAGGAAGTTGATCGTCACCCGGGGCGGCGTGCGTTCGAAGATCAGATGGCGCGTGCGGTCGGTCAGAGCCTCGCCGCCGTCCGCCTTGCGCGGCTCGACCCCCATCCGCTGCGCCTGCGCCAGCCGCCCTGGCGGAAGATCGAACATCTCGCGGGTGTCGTAGTGCAGGGTCTGGTACTCGATGGCGCCGGGCAGGCAGAGGTCGCCGCCCCCGCCGATCACCCAGTAGTCGTCGCCGCCGAACAGGGCCGTCAGGATCGGCGTGGTGGTCGGCAGATCGACCAGCGCGGCCCACTCCGGCTCGTGCAGCAGCTGCCGCGAGGCCGAGGCGGTGCCATAGCTGTAGCGGTGCGGCAGCCGCCCGCTCTCGGTCATGTACCGGCGGCCCTCCACCCCCGGAATCGCGAGAATCTGCGCCAGCACCCGCCCGCTCGCCTCGCGCATGGTGGCCAGACCGTCCGCATCCAGCAGGTCGCGCACCACCACGAAACCGTCGCGCAGGAAGATGCGCTTGGCCCGCTCGACCTCGTCCGGTCCGACGATCTCCAGGCCGTGAAGGCCGTTGTGGGCCCGCAGATGCTCGCGCAGGGCGATAACCTCCGGGTCGTCATAGACCCGCCGCGCCGGCGCCCGGGGGTCGGCCGCCGTGAAGCCCACCGTCCGGATCAGGGGCCGGCCGTCCTCGTCGGCCGTTTCGTTCGGCGGCGTCGCGGCGCACCAGCCGGCGTCGCTCTCGCCGATGACCTTCACGGCCTCAGCCATGGTTCGCGCTCCCTGCTGCCTCGCGGGGTTTAAGGTCCACCCAGAATCCATCGTCAAGCCCGGCGCCGCGCGGCCGAGGGGTCCGGGCCGGCTTTCATGGGCGGCGGCGAGGCGACCTCGGGGTCGCCAGCGGACCCCCAGCTGGCGTGAATCTGCTCGGAAATGACGCCCGCGGTGATCCAAAAGACAGCGCCGGTCGTCTATGTATAAATCGCCGTTCCTGGCGACGAATTCACAAGGAGCGCCACGTGACGGGTGCAAGATATTTTCTAATTACGGCAATAGCCGCCGCTTTCATGGGATCGTTTAGTAACGCCCAATCTCAAACCGCGATGGATCAACCGCCCATGGTCGGCGGCGCGGCGATGTATCCTTCGAGGAACATCATAGAGAACGCCCTCAACTCAAGGGATCACACGACCCTGGTGGCCGCGGTCAAGGCCGCCGGCCTTGTCGCGACGCTGTCCGGGCCGGGTCCCTTCACCGTGTTCGCGCCGACCAATGAGGCCTTCGCGGCGCTTCCGGGCGGCACGGTCGATATGCTGCTCAAGCCGGAAAACAAGGAAACCCTGGTCAAGATCCTCACCTACCATGTTGTCGCCGGCCGGATGACGGCTGGGGATATCGAGGCGGCGATCAAGGCCGGAGGCGGCAAGGCGACCTTGACCACCGTGGAGGGAGAGCCTCTCACCGCCATGATCGAGGACGGCAACCTCGTGCTGACCGACACCAAGGGCGGAACCTCCAGGGTGACGATCGCCAACGTCATGCAGTCCAACGGCGTGATTCACGTCGTTGACGCGGTCCTGATGCCGTAGAGCAGCGCCCTCAAGGCAAGAGTCTCGAGCCGGTAACCGGTGCGGGGGGCGCTGGGGCCGGATTGGCGCCTCGGCCCACCCCCCGCTTCGCTCCCAAGCTATCCTACCCCAAGCGATCGCCGCCGCCACGGCGCCACGCTCGGCGCCCCATCGCCCCATCGCGTTTGGGCTGCTTTCGATGACGAAGCGGTCCTAACCGCATCGGATAACTCGACTCAGTACCGCAATCGGGAACTGTAGCAGATGCCGCCACGATATGGTTGAGTGCCGGGGAAAAGCGCCGGAGGATCGCCTTGAGGTGGGTCGAAATAGCATTCAAACCCGACGCTGAAACGACCCAACAAGCCTCGGAGGCTTGGAAGTGGCTGATTGATGAGCCATGGGAGCCGCTTGTGTGTACAATGTTCGGCGGACTTTTCTTGGAGAAGGAGAGCGGTGGCGTCTACTGGCTTGAGTGTAGCACGGGAGCAGTCGAGCAAGTAGCGGAGAACTCGAAAGTCTTCGACACGTTTCTCGGCGGAGCTAGAGACGCAAGGTGGTGGCGGACTGTTGACAATTGGTTCCTCGTGCCACTGGTTCAACAGTTACGCGATGCGGGAATGATACCTAATGAAAATCAATGCTATGGGTTTACCATCCTTCCGATATTTGAAGGCGGTGCGTGCACGGTCGAGAATACCTTTCTCGTACCTCGCGCCGAATGGCTTAGTTTCACAGGCTCCTTTCACCGCCAGATGAGTGAGGTACCAGACGGAGCAAAAGTTCGCATTGTCGCGACATCCTAATTGGAGAGTCCGCGTTACATCCCAAAGGAGGCATTAGGGGCCATTGGCTAACGGCTCCTTGCCACCCCAAAGCCGCCCTGGCGCGGGACCACGCTCGAGAGGAGTCGCCCAAGCGCGCCCGCGCCCCGCCCGCCTGGACCTGCCAGCCTGGCCATAGTAGCCAGGGCCCGGGCCGGAAACTGAACGATCGGCCGCAAGGGGGGCTGATATGGACGCCGATCCGCCGCGCCGGGCGCGGAGCATGGAGGAGCTGGCGGCGTTCGACACCGAGTCGGACGAGGCGGAAGAGGCCCGGTCCATCGCCGACTATCGCCCCCGGCCCGGCGACATCGTCATCTCGCCCTACGCCAAGTGCGGCACGACCTGGCTGCAGCAGACATTCCACACCCTGCGCACCGGCGGCGACATGGATTTCGACGACATCTCCCGGGTCGTGCCGTGGATCGAGACCTCGCGCGTGCTGGGGGTCGACCTGGAGGCGCCCCAGCGCGCCGCGCCCCGCGGCTTCAAGAGCCATCTGGCCTGGGACAAGATCCCCAAGGGCGCGCGCTATGTGGTCTCGCTGCGCGATCCCAAGGACGCGCTGGTCTCCATGCACCGCTTCCTGGAGGGCTGGTTTCTGGAGCCTGGCGCGGTTCCCATCGAAACCTTCGCCGAGCGCGGCTTCGCCGCCGCGGCCAAGGGCGAGGGCTATTGGGCGCATCTGCTGTCTTGGTGGGGCCAGCGGGGCAATCCGGACGTTTTGCTGCTGACCTACGAACATATGATCGCCGACCCCGAGCGCGCCGTGCGGCGCCTGGCGGCGTTCTGCGGCGTCGCCCTCGATGACGCCCTGCTGAGCCTCACCCTGGAGCGATCGTCGATCGGCTATATGCTGGCGCACAAGGATCGCTTCGATGACGCCATGATGCGCCGGATGACGGAGACGCGGGTCGGCCTGCCGCCGGGCAGCGACTCGGCCAAGGTGCGGCAGGGCGGCGTCGGCGGCCATCGCGGCGCGATGAGCCCGGAGCTCAGCCTGCGCATGGACCAGATGTGGGCCGCCACGGTCACCCCGATCACCGGCCACGCCGACTACGCGGCCCTGGAGGCCGATGTCCGACGGCTGGCCGCCTGAGACGGCGGCGTTGGACCGCGATCGAGAGACATTGCCGACGTTCAGGCCGCTGGCGACGAGGTTCGGCCGCCCCCCTCCAGCGTCCCCGGATCGAACCCTGAAGACGACCGCCATGGCGCTCGGCCGCCGCGATCTCCTGGTCGCGGCCGTGCTGGGTCTGGTTCCCCTGCCCGCCTGGGCCGGGGAGTTCGCCTACCGAGGATGGCGGTTCGATACCGCTCCGATCGACGACCACCTGTCGGATGACCTGGTGCGGTCTCTCCAGGCGCAGATCGACATTGTCGAGAGCGTCGGCTTGAAACCGTCCATCAAGGCCTTCTTCCAAGGCGTGCCCAAGGAGATCGATGCGACCACGCCCCGCGGCGCCGGGGCCTATGACTTCAACCGGCATCGCATGTACCTGAGCGCCGAGATCGATCCGCCGCGAAATCCGGTGCTGCTGCACGAATTGATTCACGCCTATCACGACCGGCGCCTACCGGGAGGCGTCAACAACGACCAGGTGATCGGCTGGTACAATCAGGCCGGCAAGTCCGGCCTCTTCCCCGCCAGGTCCTATATGATGACCAATGTCGTCGAGTTCTTCGCCATGTGCGCCAGCGTGGTGCTCTGGGGCCGCGCCGCGCGACCGCCCTCGACCCGCGAGACCGTGCGCCAGGCGCTGCCCGACATGTACGACTGGATCGCAAGGGAATTTACCGCGACGGGCCTGGTCGCGCTTCCGGCGTGACCACGGCGGCGGCTTCGCGAGGCGGAGGAGCCCTTCGTTGGTCCCGATGCGTCGCCGCGCATTTGGAGCATCCAATTCCGGGCCGCGAGCCAAGGGCCGAAAATCGACCCATTGCCGACCGTCGGAAAGTTCGCTTACCGTCGCCCATCAATCCGCCGCCGGGGGTGGCATGGACATACAAGAACAGATTGAAGCGTATATCGCTGGCCAAGCCGAGCCAAAGCGCGGTGACATGCGCGCGTTGCACCGCATCATTCTGCAACTGATCCCCGCGTGTAAGTTATGGTTCTTGGACGGAAAAAACAGCGAAAACAAGACTGTTTCCAATCCCAGTATAGGATACGGGCTTCAGACCATAAAATATGCGGACGGAAAAAATCGAGATTTCTATCAAATCGGTGTCAGTGCGAATACAACGGGAATATCCGTGTATATTATGGGAATTAGGGATAAGAAATACCTATCTCAGACTTATGGAGCCGAACTCGGCAAGGCCAGTGTCAGCGGATACTGCGTCAAATTCAAGCGTCTGAAAGATCTAAACATTGATATACTAGAGTCGATGTTGCGGTATGGGATTGAAACTACTGGAAGAAATTGAGTCTCGGAAAGAACGCGGGACACCCAGTCACGGACCGCGCCCGGATTTTGCAACCTCCGCTCCGGCCCCGGCTTAGCGCCGCCGGATCGCCATAGTCCCTTTGTCGCGCCGGAACGGTCTCAAGCCGCCGCGAAGGACTCCATTGACTCCCTGACATGCGTCAGATATTTCTGACATATGAAATCTCGCGCTAACGCCACGACCCAAGGCGACCGGCTCCTGGCGAGCCTGGCCGCCTTGGCCAATCCGCACCGTATGCGGATCGTCGCGGCCCTGGCCGGCGGCCGCAACTATGTCAGCCAGCTGGCGCGCGAGATCGGCATCAGCCGGCCCCTGCTGCATCTGCATCTCCAGAAGCTGGAGGACGCCGGCCTGGTGACCAGCCAGCTGGAGCTGTCCCAGGATGGCAAGGCGCTCAACTATTTCGAAGTCACGAAGTTCGCCTTTCACCTTACGCCGGCGGCCATCGCCGACGCGGCCAAGACGCTCACCGCCAAACCCGAGACCTAGAGGATCCCCCCATGACCGCAATCTTCTACCTATTGACCCTGGTGCTGCCGTTGGCGACGGTCCTGATCGTCTTCGCCATGCGCTACTATGCGATCGTCCAGCAGGCGAAGGCCCGGCAGGCCGACGACGACGCCTATCGCCAGCTCGCGCAAAGCGCCTCGGCGGCCCAGTCGAAGATCGCCGCCAGCCTGGCCGCCGTGGAGGCCAACATGGCGGACGTGCGCGCCCGCATGACCGCCATCGAGACCATACTGAAGGCGGTGGAATAGCGTTCGCCGTGGCCCGCGACCAAAGCCGCTCACCTCTCCTGTTTGAGCTCATCGCTCAGCCGGGCGGCGCGAACGATCATCTCTCGGTTGAGCGCCTGAAGGTCGCGGAGCCGGTCGACATAGGCGGCGAATTCCGGCCGCATCTTCCCTGATCGCGGGTCGTAGAAGGCGGCCGGATCGCCCACCGCCGGCAGCACCCGGCTTTCGGTGAAGTCGGTGTAGCGGATGTAGCGGTCACCAAACGAATCCATGAAGTTGTAGAAACTGACCAGGCGGAAGAACATCTCCGGCTTGAGGGCTTTCGCCGCGCCGGTCTGCACGACCGCTTCCCAGACCCGGGTGGGCGGCCGCTCCGCGCCGTCCTCTCGATAGATCGGCGGCGGCGGGCGCTCGCCGCGAGCCCGGGCGGCGTCGAAGGCGACGAGCTTCTGGGTGATGGTCCGATCGATATCCCTGCCGTGGTGCGCGACGTCTTCGAACGTTGTGCTCAGGGCGGCGATCATGCTTTGCCGGTATTTGACCTCCTCATGATGTTCTCGCAGGTTCTCAAGGGCGAACGCGGCGGTGACGCCCACGAACACGATCGCCAGTTCGAACGCGAACTTCCCGGCCAGGGCGCGGTGTCGCGCGAACCAGTCTCCAATCGCCGTCGCGCCAAGCGACATCGCCCACTCCCCCGTTTCCCGCCGCTTATGGCACGGGTCTCGAAGCGGTGACTATCGCCCGTCCGGCCCCGTGATCCGCGCGGGTTCGCTGCGTCCTCCTTCCGGCGTCCAC